>Ga0209121_10000783_pt1 | contig 34000 bp, 31 predicted proteins | sample Cruoilmetagenom3_FD_187292 | JGI IMG/M metagenome (GOLD analysis project Ga0209121, IMG submission 187292) | Oil polluted marine microbial communities from Coal Oil Point, Santa Barbara, California, USA - Sample 3 (SPAdes) (version 2) | ecosystem: Environmental > Aquatic > Marine > Oil seeps ... | reverse complement strand
ATTTTTTTTCATGCCTCTATTATACCATTTCTTATGGGGTAGTAGAGGCCTTTATTTAAATAAATTGCCTGATCAGCAAGATTTATCCGATTATTTGGGTAATGATCTGTGTTATTGATAATTACGATTCTTTCGTCTATAACATAGTTCAATACATCGGTGAACTGGGAAAACAAGTCCAGGTCTTCAGGAATGATAAAATTTCTGTGAGGGATTTAAGAATATTAAAACCCTCTGCAATCATCCTTTCCCCTGGCCCCTGTACACCAAAAGAGGCTGGTATTTGCCTTGAGCTTACTGTTTCCTTAGCAGGAGAAGTTCCCATTCTTGGTGTATGCCTCGGGCATCAATCGATAGCCGCTGCTTTTGGAGGAAAAATAGTAAGAGCCCGCAAGGTGATTCACGGGAAGGTTTCTATGATATATCACGATGGAAAAACACTATTTAAAGACATCGAAAATCCATTTGCTGCCACGAGGTATCACTCCCTAATCGTTGAAAGAGAGACTCTACCAGATTGTTTTGAGATCAGTGCATGGATAGAAGAAGGTGTGATCATGGGCATCAGACATAAAAAGTTCAACGTTGAAGGTGTGCAATTCCATCCCGAATCTGTATTGACAAAGAATGGGAAAAAATTGCTGAGAAATTTTTTACACAATCAAAAAAAGAAAAACATGAGATAATTGTAGAAAAAAATGGTTCTAACTATTATTTAGCAAGAGAATTCATTAGCACAGAAAAAGCAGTATCAATATTATCTTTTTCCAGAATTATTGTAAACTCATTTGAAGTTGAGACCACCTCAATCACGTTAATGTTATTCCATGCCAGCTGTTTTAGGATAGAGTAGTATACTCCCGGTGTATGCAAAATTTCAGGCGAAAGTTTCATAGTAATTGCAGAAAGATTGGATAACCTGAGTATCAATTTTTCTCCACTGAATATTTTTTCAATTTCATCGCTGATTTTTGAGCTTGCAATGATTGTGCTCTCAAATATTCCTTGTGTGAAGGTAAGAAATTTATCCTTTACACCTTCAACTGCATGGAGAAGTAATCTCTGGTTTTTAAAAATTGATTCAGAATTTAAAAAAGTATACTCGTTTAAGTTTGACCGGACAATTATGTCATTTATATTTTTTAAAAAATCCTCTTTTTTTATTTTTCTTCTATTTAGATTCTTTGAAAACCTTTTTAATGCCATTAATACAGCACTCTCACTGATATCTTTAATAAGAGCAGATTCAATCTGGGGCTTAATCTGCCTTGCAAGAGCAGATAAATTTATTATCCCCATCAATAAACCTTCTTCCAACAAAAGAGAATCTTTTACAATTTCTTTTATTTTTTCGGATATGGTAATCATGTTAATAATTTAACATATTTTACCAAAAAAGTTAAATAATTATAAATATTTGACATATTTTTTTTTACTTATATAATCAGTATTCAAATTGAAAACATGAAAGAAAAAGATTGGGGCGAATAATCTCGATATAAAGAATGATCAAAATACTTGATTCAACATTAAGAGAAGGTGAACAGACACCAGGAGTATATTTTGATACGCATATAAAAATTGCGATAACAGAACTTCTGGATGATATAGGAGTTAATATTATTGAAGCCGGCCATCCGGCAGTCACAAATCAAATTTATCGTTCTGTTTCAGAAATTACAAAGAAATGTTCGCATGCAATAATTGGAGCTCATTCCCGTTGTTTAAAAAAGGATGTTAATCTGGCAATTGAATGCAAAGTGAAATTTCTGGGTATTTTTTATTGTGTTTCCGACGAAAGATTAAATCTATATTCAAAAAATCTAAATCAGGTAATCGAACAGATAGTGGAAGTGATTCAATACGCAAAGGATAAAGATCCCGGCTTAATAATTAGGTATACGCCCGAAGATACCGTACGTTCTCCATGGAAAAATGTAATTGAAGTTGCTACTGAGGCTGTAAGAGCTGGAGCTGATATTATAAGCATAGCTGATACAACAGGTTACATGATTCCTGGAACAGATAGAAGCATGTATGATTATGTAAAAAAATTAAAAGATGAGCTTGCAGATAATGATCTTTATCCAGAAATCGCAGTTCATTGTCACAATGATAGAGGCCTTGCGCTGGCAAATGCTCTCGATGGTTACAGGGCTGGTGTGGATATAATTGATGCTTCTGTAATGGGCCTGGGAGAAAGAGCAGGAATAGTTGATCTTGCAACTCTTTTAACAGTCCTGGCAACCGATTTTAACGAGAGAAATAGATGGAGTTTAAAGAAAATTCCAGAACTTTACAATTTTGTAAGCTCTTACTCTGGAATTCCAATCCCCGTAAACCTCCCTACTACCGGTAAGCATGCTTTCACACACTGTGCGGGGATTCACACACAAGCAACGATTAAGAACTCCCTTCATTACCAGAGTCTGGATCCTGAGTTATTTGGAAGAAAGTCGGAAATTTCACTTGATCATATGTCAGGATTATCTTCCATAAAATATTCTTTAGAGAAAATCGGTGAAGATGGACTCAAAGAGAACATTATTTCTGAAGTGCTCAGCAAAGTAAAAGATATCGGGCAAAAAGGGCGCTGTGTTAGTCTTTCAGAGTTAAAGTACGTCGTAAGATCTTTAAAAGAAGATAATTGAATTATCAAAAAGACAAAAATCAAGAAATGTGAAGTGGTCTAATTGTCAAGACCAAATCTGATCAAACCTGTTCTGCGGGAGGAGTATGATTATTTTTCATCCTATTATCTCAGGCATAAATATTATGGGACAATTACCAATACCGCAAGCTACTCGCTTCACTCTGCCAGGCGGTTTGACAGCCCTTCACGTCATGTCCTATCATCTATGACGATGGGGCCGAGACAAGATGATCGGTACACGGATGTTCATTCAGCCATGGCTAGCCAAAAGGAAATTATTATCCGTCTCAATAAGTTAATTATTAACGAACCCTAAAAAACCTTTCATTAAAAGTTTTTCAATAAAAACAAGAAATTTGTCCTCATCAAATTCTTCTAAATTCTGATTTCCCATCAAAACTTCTTCTAGAGGCTTTTCTTCTAACATTTTTAAGTAATTAAATGCTACTGTTCTTATTTTAGCATGTAACCCGCTTTTTGAATTAAAGAGTGAAATTTGTTCGTATCTTGGATTTTCAGTTATTACTATAGCTTCACTCAAACGATATTTTGCTTTTTTATCTACCATTTTAGTTTTCAGATTTTCCCCAAGTTTCGCAATACATTCCTGATTTGAAATTCCACTTTTTTTCAATTTCTGCAAAATATCTGCCATTTCTAAAAAGAATTCATGCCCTGTCTTTTGTAAATATATAATGGCATTATCTATATCCGCAGTGTCAAGATAAATACGAGCAAGTATAGAATCCAAAGATACAGGTATATCAGAAGTTAAAACATAATACTTTAACGTTGGGATAAAAATTCTTACTGTTGGGATGGACAGTTTGGGGTGTGTCTTGTTGACAACGAAGATTTCGTGAGATTCTTTTTCTAATAGGCTAATAAGCAGTTTAAGATCGCTGAGAATATCATTACTCTGAAGAGCCTCAATTTGTGACGACTCGACTATTTCAGAATTTTTATCCATACGTTCATAAAACTCATTAGTGTTAAAAATAGCACAGGCTTTTTTTTGCATCTTCTCAAAATATTCGTCAAAAGTTTTTGGAACCGCAAAATGAGATTTTATATCAAGCATTTGAGCTCTTACTTGAGCACATTCTGTTATGGCTCTTATAACAGCATCTTCAGGGTTAATATAAGTGCCCATTCCACATGCATTATTAACAGCAGGGGAGCAATTATCGGGGGCAAGGGCTAAGACTGATGGAATTTTAATTTCATTGGTCATGTTTTTTAATACTAAAGAAAGTCCTCCTAATTCAAATTTTTCTATCAGATTTGCAGCGCGAGACCATCGAGAGCAATCCACCTTAATTGTAGGAAGAGTCCTATTTGAAAAGGCTATTCTCGAGTAAGTATGCCTTTCAACCGTTTCACAGATAGCTTGTACTATTGCTTCAGTAAATGAATTTCCACTTGCCAAACCATTAGAAGAATTAACTGCGTTGTGCCAGGATAATGGATACCAGATAAATCGATTTTTACTTATTGAGTAAGCCTTAACCCAACGCATTTTTATTTTTCTAATTTTCGAAAAATTATTTTTTACAGTTGCACTATCTGCTAAGTTGTTAATAAAATATCCTTCGCTAAATCCAATATTACCTAATTCATCCATTGAAGCGAAGATCATGTTTTCCTGTTGATGAGAAATAAAGTAGTCCCAAGAATACCTCTCAACAAATTCCATGATAGCACTAGCTTTAGAAAAATCTTCATTTAATCCTTTCCCATTACTTATTAGCTTGCTTCTTACCTGATGTACTGGAATATCAAGAAAGTCATGATTATGGATTTCTACTATCTTAAAATCAATTGGTGGTGATAAACTTTCAAGGCTTTTCAAACCTATTTTAAAAGTTTCTTGAGGTGACTTTATTTTACCTCCTTCAAGTTTCGCAGCACTTTCTAATTTAATTCCAATTTGACTCATGCGATCGTTTACATTTTTTAAGTTCATAATATTCTCCTTATGACCGTATTTTTAAGAGAAGTGTTTTCCTGTTCCCAAATAGCAGAAAAAGAACATTAAATTTAATCGTGGTTCTTTTAATAATGTAATTAAAAATCCATTTTTTTTAACCGAGAGAACAGCAATAAAATAAAAATCAAACAAATAAATATCAAAAGCAAATAAGGTTTTATTATTTCTTCAAGTGAGACAGATTGTGATAAAGCAAGCGCAAAAACTGTTTTCAAGACACTAAAAATATTACAAATATTAGAACATAAGCTGTTTTTAACTTCTAAAGAAAAAAACAAATGTACAAGATAAATGATAACGGCTAAAATTGCTGTTCCTTTCTGCAGCCTACAAACATAGTAAAGAAACCACAATAAAAGCAGGTAGAATAACACCAATGGAATTAATAAAAAAATGCTAATTAGTAATTTCACATGAATACTATTCACTAAGCTAAAAATAAGCATCATCAATAGAAAAACAACCTCATAAAAAATAATCTGACAAATAAATTGGGATACTAATTTGCCAAGGAAGTATACAGGGCGTTTTGGCGTCACAAGCAGATCATAATAAATACTGCCACTTTCCAGTTCATCATTGAGTGATTGATTACATTGGGTTAAAAGAGTTAATAGAGTAACAGAAAAACTCAAGAAAAGAGTTACCATAAAACCATTGAAAATATCTCTCTCCAAGGTGGTTTGCACTGCAAATACCCATCCAAAAATGATAATAGTTAAAACTGTCAGCAAATAATAATAGGTGGCTTTATTAGTAAGAAATTTTTTCAATTCATAACAAATTATAATCGCTATGTTATTACGCATAAACACATTGCCCTTTAAGAAAATGATTTCGATATTCTGGGTTAGAAGCCAATAACTCTTTATGAGCACCAATGGTATTAATAGAACCATTTTTTAGAAAAGCGATAGAATCACAAATAGAGACTATACCTTCTCTATGTGAAATAACAATAATAGTTTTTTCTTTTGAGAGTGTTTGAATAAGGTCCTGAATAACCTTTTCTGATTCCGGGTCCAAATCAGAAGTAATCTCATCGAGAATTAAAACTTCCGGATCCCGTAAAAGGGCTCTCCCGATGGATAATCTCTTTAATTGCCCACCACTAAAATTCTTACCTCCCTGCTCAATAAAAGTATGTACCCCTTTAGGAAGTTTTTGGACAAAATCCAAGGCATTTACTTTTCTGAGAATCTCTTCCAGTTCTCGCTCATTTAGATCTTGTTTAACCAGGCAAAAATTTTCGAAAATACTTCCATTAAACCAATAATTATCTTGCAAAACAACACCAATGTGTTGGTGTAATTCTTGTTTGTTTATTTTATTTATAGGAATCGAATTTATAAGAACCTCACCTTGTTCAGGAGTATAAAGATTATAGAGCAATTTTGCTATAGTTGATTTACCACCACCACTTTGTCCTACAAGTGCAAGAGAATGTCGGGGATGGATTTCCAAATTCACATCATTTAAGATGCGTGTATTATTATAACTAAAGGTGATATTGTTTAGGTGGATGGTTATAGGCACTCCTTTTTTTAAAAGTCTTTCGTCAATAACCTTATCCGATTGAAAAGATTTAAAAGAAAAGAACCGAATTAAACGATCCAGCGAAGGAATTGTTCTCTGAATGTTGACAATCAATGATACTACCTGTTTGATTGGAGAAAATAGCATAGTAGAGAATTGGACAAAGGCAAGCAACGAACCTATTGTGAAATTCCCTTCGATAGAAAGAAATCCTCCATAAATAAGAATAAATATTGTCGGAAAGGAGATAATAAGACCAGAAATTTGTTCAGATGAAGCGATATATTTGGCATTTTTCATATTGGCAGTCAGGTAAAATTGCTGTAATTTCCTAAAATGTTTTAATATGACACCTTCAATCCCGAATGTACGTATCTCTTGGGTTCCGTTAATCATATCTTGAATATGAGTGCATAGTGAGTCATAAATGTCCCTAATTTTATGATTGATTTTCTGGATTTTAGGATTGAAGTGATGCAAAAGCAGATAATATAAAGGCAAAATTAGCATGATTACCAAAGTCATGAAGGGCTGTAGGATAAACATTGAAAAGACTACAGCAAAAAAAATAAAGATTTGAACAACAAAATTAAAAATCGATACGGACATCGTTTGACTAAGAATTGATACATCCTTAAGTATGTACGAAAAAATTTTCCCGGTTCCTAATTGATTGAAATCCCTAATATGAATATTTTGAGTATGATTGAAAATACTTTCCCGAAGTTCAAAAGTTGTTTTTTGAACAAGTAGATTAAAACGGTAATACAAGACGTAACCTATGATAGTTGCTATGACTTTGATAACTAACAGAAAAGCTGAGACATAGAGAATATTGTAAAAATTTTTCCTTTGAAAGCCCAAATCAATTATTAGTTTTAGGAACCACGGTTCGCTTAAAGATAAGGGGGTTAAGATTAGAAACAACAGAAAGCACACAAGAATTAGGCCCCAATGATGACGAAGATAGTTGAAAATAAATCTAAGGCGTATCTTTGTTTTTTCTGATTTCACTTTCCTATGTGACTATTTCCATTTTATTTACCTTACGATAAATAAGAATAAGTAGAATAAGCGCATATATAATAACTTGATAATTTGCAATCAATATGTTTACAAAATCAATTTCACCATCAAAGGCAAATTTTACAATGGTTTTTTGAATTCCAAATACGTCAGGGAGAAACAAAGTCATATATTTGTATCTTTTAATAGAAAAAGCCAAAAAACCTATGTATAAAATAAAAGTGGCAATACCAGCATTTTTTTCTAATCCGCTGTAAAATAAATAATTTACAAAAAAAATTAAAAAGCAAACAAAAGGTAAAAGTAATAAAGGTGTTGCCAAGAAATTTCCAAAGACTACACCTGAAGGAATGTAAATTAATATCAAAGTAAAAGAGCCAATCAATACAAAGAGAGAATGAGTTAATACCTGCCCAAACAAATTTGAAAAGAAATAATAATGCTTTTTATTAACGGTCAATAAAGAATAATATATACTGTTAGAGTCCCACTCCCTCCTTATCGAAGAAATTGACTGGCTGGCTAAATGAATTACAAAAAAAGATAAAATCACATAAAAAGCATATCGATGGATAATAATTTTAGGAAATAATTCAGGAGATGCCTTACCTCCAACATAAATCCCCAACTCTATGTGCTCACTTAGAAATCCCAAAAGGATAACAATCAACAAATAAAATAAATTTGCTTTATACTTAAAAAATTCCAACACCTCATGTCTTATAATTAAATATGCTTTTTTCATTTATTTTCCGAATGACCACATGCCTCTTCCAATATGCGTAAAAAGTAATCTTCTAATGTTTCAGTTTCCCTAAGATCCGTAATACTAGCTTCTTGTATATTTTCTCCTTTTTGAAGCAATAAGAAACGATCACAAACTTTTTCTATCTCAAACAGCAAATGAGAACTGATAATCAATGTCTTTCCTTTTTCTTTCATCTGCAAAAACCAATCTCTCATTCTTCTTTTCGATACAGGGTCTAAGCCATCGGTAGGTTCATCTAAAATGAGTATATCCGGATCATTAAGAGAACATAGAATCCACTTCAATTTTTGCTGCATACCTTTAGAGAGTGTTGAAAGAGGCTTGTTTTTCTTATTCGAAAGCTCATAATCGGATAATAATTGTTCTATTTTTTTCCTTAGCTCTATGGGGCCATAGAAACCCATCAAACGGCCCATATAATAAAGAAAATCCCAAACTTTCTCTCTCTTATTTCCAATATTTTCTTCATGAATGTAGCCTATTCGATATTGAGTTCGATTGAAACACACCACTCCGCGGGTTGGAAATATAAAGTTTAAAAGAAGTTTTATGATTGTAGTTTTACCGGCACCATTTTGTCCTAAAATTGCAAAAATTTCCCCGCGGTTGACGCTAAAACTCAAGTCATTCAGAGCCAGTACGTTATCTTTGTAACGTTTTGTAACGTTAAGAAATTTCACGATCTTACTCATTGAGATAAATCCTATTGTTTTTTCTTTAAAAAACTACTCTATAACACTGAAAATCATCCCTATCGACAACCAAAAATGTGTGATGATCTATGACTGTGAAAAGAAAAGCTCCACTTATGCCATGATCAAGGATTCGTTTAAGCTTACCATTCTCATCAAATTGAAATAAGCAATTCTTATCATTCTTATAAACACTAAGAAGATAAATCGATGAATCATAATATTCTATATCGAAATTTATTGCCTCATCCAATATCATTTCTTGTTTATGTCTACTTTTAATCTTGGGATTAGTAAGCTTAGGTAATCCTCTGGTTGTCTCAAAAAGAATTTCACCTTCAGGATTTATAGCTAACATACGATCCTCTAATAAAAATGAAAAATAAATTCTCTGAGTTTGTGGCGAAGATGCCAGAATGACCCAATTGTTGAAAATGTCTGTAATTTCTTTAGGCTTCAGAGCTTGAACTACGCCTTGGAGTTCTGTTTTATTTCCTTTTAAACTCCGGTAAAATAATATAAAATTTTGAAAAACAAAGGGACAAAAATAGATAACCCTGTTATTCATTGTAAACTTAAAAGGCCTCATTTCCAGTTTGAAATATTCTTTAAAAGAACAATCTTTATTGAATACTTTAATTAGATAATTATCCGAAATGTATAAATAATCCTGGATAATCTGAAAATCGGAAGGAGATGATAATTCATTGGGAGCAGAGCCTTTAGACCCTATTGAACGCAAGAATTGTCCCTTTCCATCGTATACTTTTATGGAATTAATACTCTGATCTAAGACGTACAATTCTTTATCCTTCCAATGAATTACGATTGGTATTAAGGGGATATTCGATAGTGGTTTCTGAAAAAGAGAAGCCTTATTAGAAAAAACGACAGGGGTAAATTCATTAATATTATTAATGATTTTATTTTTAGTTTGCTTTTTTTTGCTTAAATCGAAATTGCACCCTATTAATATAACAACCAAAAATACAATCAGCAATCTGTATCTTTTCATGATTTCCTCTTAAGAACTTCTAAATTTTCAATCATAAGAGAATTAATCAATTTATTAAAATTATATCGGCTATCTTTTAATGAAGAATCATAAAGTTTTATATAATAAATATTAATTCCCTCTAATTCAAAAATTGGATCCTTGGCTATCCAGTAGTTATCTATTTTTACTTCTATCCAAGCATGAAAGCTGAATCTCTTATTAGATGAATTATTAAGATAAACTCCATACACTACTTTAGCAGGTAAACCGGATGCTCTAAGCATAGCAACCGCAAGATTAGCGAATCCTTGACAATCAGCTTTTTTGTTTTTTAATACTTGCAATGCCGAATTTTTTTCAGTATCAACTTTTTCAATGCTAATTTGCATCCATTTAATAATGATGGCGCACTTTTGAGAATTTGAATCTTCAGATATTAATAGACGATTTACCAGCGAATTAATCTCATTATGTTTAGATTCAATAGAATAATTTTGCTCTAAATATTCGGGTTTGTTCAGTTGTTTATCTTCTGCAATAATTCCTGAATTATTGATTATAAAACTGATCTTCGAATCATTTCTAAAAATAACTTTCTGATGCATATCAGAGAATGCTTCGAAATTTTTAGGAAAATTACAAAAGGATACTTTTAATTCATCTGCTCCGTAAAGATCAATGTTCTCGGAAAAAGACTTTCCTTTCCTATAATGACCTGCAGATTTATCGAACATATTCATAGCAAGATATGTAGAAAATCCAGGATGGAAGGTGTGAACACCAGCAGAGCTTAATGATTCAACTTTTTCTCCTGTTTCAGTATATAAATTAACAACTTTCATACCACCAATTAAAAAGTTCACTTGTACTATATTTGAATCTTTGGGATATGGAAGTGTTTTGTAAGTTAAAGTCTGAATATTCTTTGTCACTTCGTTAAAAATGTTGATACTTCCCGTTTTTTCTTGCATAGTTGAAGTGATAATTTCTTTTAATTTTTTATCCACTAATACCGAAGGAATGAGAGATTCAGAGTAGGGAAATTGCAGCATTTTATTCAAAGAAGGAACAGTAATCGAGAGTATTTGCTTGTGATAATTAACCAATTCAGGACTATTACTCTCTTTATAATAGATGAGGTCAAAATGATGTTCATCATAAAATTTGCCTTTGACAGTAACGAATCCTCCTTTATATTTTATTTTTTCGCTAAATTCAAGATATCCATCTCTTTCAAAATATTTAATAATTGACGAAGCAAAATCCTTTCCATTTATCTCTATCAAAAATTTATCAGATCGATCAAATTTCTCACAACTCACTAAGAGTAAGATTATTAATATAAGAAACAAAAAGAGCTTTTTATCACCATGAGAAAACGATCTGCAAGAGAGTTCAGCATAATCTTGCATATTCATGTTTCACTTTGCTTTTATAATTATCAATTCAAAAAATCTTTTACATTAAATATATATTTTCTGTTATTTATACACTAAAATCATTTTTATGAAACTCAAAGGATTTTCAATTCATTAAGTTACTTTATAATTGGAAAACTTTCTCTATAATTTATTCTTGCGGAACCTAAAATTTTCTCTTGCTCCTAATCCCCATAATTGATCTTTAAAATAAGTTTTGTATATATCGCAGTAAGGATTTTTCCCCATAAAATTGCCCGACACAGCGTAAGTGTGGGCCCAACATCCTCCAGCACAAAAATAACGAACATCACATTTAGCGCAATAAGGATTATCATCGACTGTAATTAAATTTCTTCTCTTCCAATTTGCGAGAATCTCAATTAAAGGATGCCGCAATAAATTCCCCATGATCAGGTCTTTCCCTAAAAATAAATGACACGGCACTACATCACCGTTAGCTTCAATAGCTAAGGTCGAAGCACCTAATCCACATATATTTTTTATAGGAGGCACTTTGAGCTTTTTCTCAGAAAGTTCTAATGCACTCTGCATTTCACTATCTTGATATTTTTGAATCATTACTCCTTGAACATTATCCATAAAGTGAAGATACTCTTCGCAAGAAAAGCAAAGATCTTTTTGGTTGACAGCACCTCTCCCTACAGGCATAAAAAAACTGTAATTAAAAGTTACTCCCAGTTTATCTGCAAAAGATGGAAATTGAACAAGTTCATGCAAATTTAATTTAGTGGTTGTGGCACAAATATGAACTTTTTTTACTCCAGCTTCTTTGAGATTATGAATGGCAGCCAATGCTTTTTTAAATGTACCTTTACCTCGCATTCGGTCATGAGTTTCTTCAGTTGTTCCATCAATACTAACAGCAATAGTTTTTAGTCCCAGTGATTTCAGTTGTCTTGCTACCTCTCTACTTATCAGTTGACCATTACTAATCAAAGATACTTCTGTGATTGTTTTTGCATATTTTATGATTTCGAAACAATGATGATTTAGAAGAGGTTCACCCCCGCTAATCACAATCTCTTTAACATTATTATCTTTAAGCCTATTTAAGATTTTTATTGAATGCTTCAATGGAAAATCTGGGATTCGTTTTACATGACCTTGGGAGTTAGTAGCATAACAATAAGGACAATGAAGATTACAATTGCTAGTGATGCTATACCAGATACGTTTATGATAATTTCGTACTATTTCTTCTAATTCGTATTTTCTGGACATCTTATTTTCGCTGGATGTCTGTGTATTTTGCCTGGATTCAATATATCCAGAGGAAATCATCTTCTCTACAAAAGAGACAAACTCTGTTGAATTAAATTTCTCTGTTTTTTGATTTTCTGATATCAATTGCTCGACATTTTTGCTATTTAGCATTTCTAAATAGGACAAGGCCACATCTTTTATTCTGAGCCAACTCTTCTTTTCCAATTGAAAAAGAGCTACTTCTCCTCTCTTTTGATTTTTCAGTATTTTTGTATATTTAGAAAATTTATAATTTGATTGTAAATTAATGCTCATTTTCCATCCTTCTGTTTTTAAATATTACTTTAGGAAAATCATAACCTTGTCCGCTTGAAATTTCTTTTATGCTAATATTCAATTTTTTTCTCTCTCCTCAATTTAATAAATCAAGAAAGGAGGTTTACTCTTTGAAATTAAAATAGAACAAAAGAGTAAACCTCCTAAGTGGCAACTTCTCTAAATTTTCTCTGCTTGTCGTTTGCCTATTATTATACCGACACAAGCAATAAACCCAACATTAATCGTACAGCAGCCATCTGGAGCATCACCAATAGCCGTATCCATGCCATTTTCCTGTGAATATAAAATATCAAACATAGCTCACCTCCTTAAAAAAAGTGTTCTTCCCGATAATTAAATTTCATGGCATCAGATATAACTTAGCTTTTTACGCTACACCCCGATAAATCTCAACAATTTTTCCACAAGCGACAACGAAACCAGAAAAAATAGGAATATTTCCACACACACTGTCTGTCTCCTCGGATATGGAATTTTCACTTGAAAAAAGAATATCAAACATTTTAACCTCCTTAATTATATTTTTCATCTAACTTAAAGCAAATTTCTTGCCATGTTAATTGGAACTGATCTATTCTACTGATAATAAATACATTAAAATATTTTTCATTGAATTATTAAATTATATTTTTAAGTTTAATTCTCATTATTATGAAAACAGAACGAGAATTATTGAGAAAAAGGAGATAATTATTACTGTAACATCCTAATTTACAGAAGTAATTAATTCTCAAAATACTGAGATTGAGAATTATTAAATAGTCAAATCTCATTTTTTCTCCTTTTTGCTTTTCTCCTTTCATATATTCTTATAGAATTCAGAAATTTTTTGTAATCTCTTTCTTTAATATTCAGATTCATCAAAGATTCTTTGAATTTTCTGTTTGGTGTTTCTTTAAGAGCCAAACAAATAATTTCCCAAATTTGATTTTTATTTAATTCCTTTTGTTTAAATGGTTCATGTACTATCTGCCAATAATCTGCTCCTTGCTTTAACCTCTTGTATAATATTTTTGCCACACCTAAATTACTCGAATCCTTTTGTTCAGGATTTTTCTTTAATTCAATATCTTCTGCTCTAATCTCATCCCTGGCAGAGAAAACATGAGCTCTTTTGATTATGTTTTCTAATTCCCTTATGTTCCCGGCAAAGTCATATTTCATAAGCTTAGCCAGAGCTTCCTGAGTAATTCTTTTATTCCTTCCGTTCTTCATGTTTTCTACATTCATTATTTTCTCAATTAATAAAGGAACATCTCCTCTTCTTTCTCTCAATGGTGGGATATATAACTCCAAGGTGCTTATTCTGTAATATAAATCTTCTCTAAAGTTTCTCTCTCTTATCTCTCTTAACAGATCTTTGTTAGAAGCTGTGATTATTCTAACATTTGATATTATTTCTTTTTCTCCTCCCAGTCTGTAAAACTTGCCGCTTTCTAAAAATATAAGTAATTTAGCCTGATTGGAAAAACTTAAGTCACCAATTTCATCCAGAAATAAAGTTCCTCCATCTGCTCTTTCTATTTTCCCCACTCTTCTTTCTGTTGCTCCTGTGAATGAACCTTTCTCAAAACCAAAAAGTTCACTTTCAAGGAGTGTTTCTTTTATATTGCTACAATTTTGATGAAGAAAATATTTATATTTCCTTTTACTCAAGAAATGAATCAAACGGGCAACAAGTGTCTTTCCTACTCCTGTTTCTCCTGAAATTAAAATTGGATGGCTAACTTGAGCGACTTCTTTAATAACCTTTTTAACTTCTCCAATAGCTTTACTTTCTCCAATTAGCTCTTTTAGTTCTAAAAAATCTCTATTTAGCCTTGAACTTTCCACCTCTTGATACCTTAATTACTTTTTTATTAGAAATTTCTTTTTGCTCGAATAACGTGCATATTATTAGCTTCTATGAAATTTATCCGTTAACATACTGAAATAGCGTCATCACATGCAAATTCATGTGACAACGCACAGAATTATCAGAAAAAATGGGTACTTTCCTTTTCCATTTATATGATGCACGGCACTATTGATTATAGACGTCATTTTGGCCGTAATTTTCACATTTTATGGATATGATATTCAATTTTTAAAAGAAGAAGAGATTGAATAAACTAATATATATTCTACATGTGTATAAACAATTTATAGCTTACATTCCCAGCGAAGATACAATAGCAACATGATTATCTTGCTGAAACAGAGTTACAGCTTATCATTTACATAGATCTGGAAAATCTCAGTTGAGATTCGACAGCATATAAATTTCGAATATTTGAAATGATCGCTGGAAACAAAGTGCGAAATAATAGATTAGATGGCAGCGCTACGGGGATTCGAACCCCGGTTTGATGGCTGAGAACCACCCGTCCTAGTCCCCTAGACGATAGCGCCAAAGCAAATAAATATCAGATGGAGTCCTTTATTGTCAATTAGTTTTACACTCTTATCCTCAGTCTACCTCTATAAGAAACTTCAGTAAACTGAATATATTTCTTGTTTTCTTATATCAAACTATTGGTGATTATTATGAAAATTTTTTAACTAAAATATTTCCTCAGCCTCCTCTTCGGTATAGAAAAGCTTCATGTATTCTTCCTCTAAGAGTGTTCCTTTCTTATTCAAAAGATAAGACTCTGCATTTTTTCTATTCTCTATCGCATGTTTTTCTAACTCATCCAGTTTATCAGGGATTTTATTTTCTGATAGCATTTTTTTTATCTTTTCAAACAATTCTTTGCTTCCATACATGAATTTCCCCTCATGAAGTATTTTGCAGGCTATCATGGATTCAAATGAGTCAAATTTGAGCTGCTCTTCTGTTTTTTTTATATCTTTTACAACATAATCAATCTCTTCCCTGTAATCAGGATTGATAAGATACCTGTACTTTTCGTTGTAGATATCATTATCCAGCTTTTCTAAAAGCTTTTTAGGAACTTTGTTGTCTGCTACTAAGACAATATCGAGGTCAGAACCTCGAACGAGTTCACCCGTACTCTTCTCTGGCCTTGGCTCGCAATGTGCCATTTGAAAAACGATATCCCCTCCAAGTATAAAACAAACATGGTCTTTTATTTCTTCGTTCTCCTTAATGTTTTCAAGAATTTCTCTACAAATGTTCTCTGCCAGATTATATTTTCTCCTGCTTATTTCCTTTATTCTCTTCAATAGAAATTGCGCTTTTTTCTCTATTTCCTCTGAATCCTTCGCCAGACCACAAACAGTGTAAGTCAAGAATTCTCTTTTTATGGATGGAGAAAGTCTTGCATATCCATGAACCTCTCTGTCAAGTCTTAGGTATCTCTTCCCTACTATTATTGATGATATTACATCCGTATCATGGCATATTCTCCAGAGACTGAGCTCGTCAATATTACTTTTTTCAAAAAGCTCTTTCCCTGTTATAGGTTTTTCCTCATCCAAAAACTTGATAATTTCATCTTTATTCATTTTGGAAAGAAATTTAGTATTACACAAAATTATTCAACTCACTCCAGGGAGAGGAACATCGGAAGAAATCATTTCCAGATTAATAATCTTAAAATTTTCATCAATTTAACTGAGCCCTCACAACATCGGCGATTCTTTTTGCTATTTTCTCAATCCGCTCCTGACTCTGCCCCTCGACCATCACCCTGCAAACATTCTGTGTCCCCGAATACCGGACAAGCACTCTCCCTCTGTCTTTAAGCTCTTTCTCACCATCTTTAATTGCCTGATTTATTTTCGGTACTTTTTTTAAATCTGGTTTTCTTTTAATATCCACATTCATCACGATCTGTGGAAATGATTTCATTATCTGAGCAAGCTCTGAGAGAGGCTCTTTTTCTTCTTGCATGACAGCAAGAACCTGAAAAGCCGTGATTATCCCGTCCCCAGTCGTATGACAATCAAGAAAAATCACATGACCTGATTCTTCCCCTCCAAGAACAACTTCATTCTTTATCATCTCTTTAAGAACATATCTATCCCCTACTTTTGAGGTTGAATGTATTATACCCATTTCTTTAAGAGCAAGAGAAAGACCAAGATTACTCATTACAGTAGAGACAACTATATTATTCTTTAATATTCCTTCTTTTTTCATATGCTTAGCACATATCGCTAAGATCTTATCTCCATTTACAATGTTTCCTTTTTCATCAACAGCAATCAGCCGATCCCCATCCCCGTCAAAGGCAAGACCTATATCGGCTTTCCTCCGCACAACTTCTTCCGCAAGACATTCAGGGTAAAGAGAACCGCATTCAAGGTTAATGTTTTTTCCGTCAGGATTGACATTCATAGGAAAGATACTTGCTCTCATTTGTTTAAAGACGGCTGGAGCTGCTTTGTATGTTGCCCCATTTGCACAATCAAGAACAATTTTTACGCCTTCAAGGTCCATCTTTTTGTGAAATGTGTTTCTTAAGAAAAGCATATATCTTCTCAGTGCATCTTCTTCTTCTCTGAATACTCTCCCGATTTGACAAGCTTCAGAAACAAGATCCGGAAGTTTTCCTGAAAATATCAATTCTTCAATCTCAATTTCCTGGTTATCTGAAAGCTTAAACCCATTTCTGGAAAATATTTTTATTCCATTATCGTCAAAAGGATTGTGAGAAGCAGATATTACGATACCACAATCGGCATTCATGTTGCTTGTAATAAAGGCAATCCCGGGAGTGGGCATGGAGCCAACTAAAATTACATCTCCACCCATGGAAGAAATTCCGGCAGCAATAGCACTCTCAAGCATGTACCCTGAAAGGCGTGTATCCTTTCCGACAACAATTTTCTGCCTGTGTCCTTTTCTTTTGAAAACATACCCGACTGCCTGACCAATCTGCATGGCCATTTCAGCAGTCATCGGTTCTTTATTTACTTTTCCTCTTATACCGTCAGTCCCGAATAATCTTCTCATTTTACCTTTCCATATGACGAACTATTTGATTTTGTTTCAAACCTATTATTGTATCTGCAGGATGATATCCTTTTATTGAAACATTAGGATAAACCAATACTCTTTTCTCAAGAAGAGTTCCTGGCATCGTAACTGTATTACAGCCCGTTTCTACACCATCGCCGAGAATGGCACCAAATTTCCTTAATCCCGTTTTAAATTGCTTATCTTTAACTCTCAGCACCACTTCTGGTTCAAATATTTTCAAGTTTGCAAGCTTAGTACCTGCTCCCAGATTAGCTTTACCAAGAATACTATCTCCAATATATGCAAAATGTCCAGCTTTACTACCGCCAAGCATTACGGATGATTTCATTTCTGTATCATGTCCAACAACACATCCTTTACCCACCATAACGTTTCCCCTTATGTAAGCCCCCTGGCGTACTTCTGTATTATCCAGAATAATTGTGGGACCTTTTATTAAAGCTCCTGGCTCGATTACAATCCCTTTTCCTAATTGTATACAGTCATCCATTAGAAAAGCTCCTCCATAGATGATAGAAGCATCAGTAAGAACTTCCCCGTGTACTTTAACAAGAAATGTTTTCTTTGTTGCATCACCTGGCTCAATATCAAAATCTGAATCGATCATTCTGCCTTCATGAATCACAAGCGTTTTGGGAATCAAGGAAGCGTTTCCTCTCAATCCTGAGACATTGGGTTTAATATTTTTATTAATGTATTCTTTTATATTCTTTAAGGCTTCCCAAACATGCTCGATGCCATAAAAAAGACCAACAAAGGGATTACCTTCAAGGTCAAAAAAATCATCTGTTTTTAACATTATGACCTCTCTTATAGAAGCATCAAAATGAGAGCTTCTATCAATTAATGATTTTCCTATCTTTTTCTGCTGGAAAACTTATAACACGGTGAAAAAGCTGATGTCAATTATAGGTTAACTCCAAGAGTAAAATATATATAAATACTCCATCTTATTGATAATCTAATATTCCGCAGCCCAGACAATCTACTTCAATCCATTTATAATTAGAAGACAGGTTTTCTATATATATTCTATTGTTGCAGGTGGTTTTGATGTAATCTCATAAGCTACACGCGCAACATCAGGAATTTCTTCAGTTATCCTTTTAGAAATTTTTAATAAAATTTCCCATGGAATATTGGTAGGCTCGGCTGTCATGGCATCCTTACTTTCCACAGAACGAACAATAATTATATTCCCAAAAATTCTCTTGTTTCCTCTTACTCCTGTTCCCTTATCCTTCATTAATACAGCAAACGCCTGAAAAGGCTTACATGAATAAACTTCTTCTTCAACTATTTGAGTAGCTTTTCTAACAAGAGAAACTCTCTCCCTTGTAACTTCACCAATAACCCTTGTAGCCAATCCTGGCCCTGGAAAAGGCATTCTTTCATAGATTTTTTCTGGAAGGCTTATCTCTCTTGCTACTTCTCTTACTTCATGTTTAAATAGTTCCTTAAGGGGTTCAATAACTCTAAATCCGTATCCCTTCTCAGGGTCAATACCTATCTGAGAAAGGATATTATGCTGAGTTTTAATACCACCCTGTGTTTCAATTACATCTGCTGCAATCGTACCCTGAACAAGAAATCCGGCTTTGCTCTTAAGGATTTCTCTTCTAAAAATGCTATAAAACACATTCCTGAAAACCTTTCTTTTTTCTTCTGGATCATATTTTCCCTTCAATGCACTGAAAAATTCGTCCTGTGCATAAATGATATCAGCTTTAATCCCGAGAGCAGAAAAAGCCCTACAAACTTCCTGGGGCTCTTTTTCTCTCATTAAGCCATCATCAATAAAAATAACTTTAAGATTATTTCCAATAGCTCTATGTGCAAGTACTGTACACACAGAGCTGTCCACTCCACCTGACAGAGCTGAAATGGCTTTTTCCGACCCAATCGTGGATTCTATTTCTGCTAATTTTTCTTCTATGAATTTTTTAACATCCATTCCCTGTCTCCTTTAATTATTTCTGAAAAGTACAACAATTTCATAAAGATAGTAACATAAAAATAAATATTTTATTAAACACTATTTACATTTTTCATATAATTTGAAAATTTTTTTCACTTATCATTCTCTTCCGGTTCGGCCTGCTACCAATTGCATGGATGTGAAGATTGCGTTTCTTCTTCCACCATCATAAATTAAATCGTGGATATGGTTGGTTGAAAGTACGTATTGAAGCCAGAGAGAAAAAATTGCCCTCGAGGAAAAGGCTGAGTTGAAGACTCAGTCTGACCCTAAATTTTAGATTTTATCCTGATACGCCTCAATTCAGGATCTTGTAGTCTTTATAGACTTCATGCATTTCCATGCGGATATTTTTGATCACCAGTCCGACATGAATCCGTACTCTGGTCTCCTTTAAAACAAAATAATTACCAGGCAGTACCTGAAAGAACATCTCCATCCTGAACCGTTTTAGGACTTTGCGCTTTTTTGAAGGCTCGAGGTCGGCCTTGAGCACATCGAACGTTTCCATATCGATAAAATAGCTGCCTTCCATCTTTTTATCCGTGGGAGTTTTGACATGAACATCAAGGACATAAACCGCCCGTCCATCCAGCACCGCATCCTCAAGCAGGGAATAATCATATTCCTCACGTTTCTCCGCTTTAAAGGGAAAAGCATCATCCGAAGACAGGCTGAACTCTCCGTCGCCCTGCTCTTTGTCTCCTTTTCCCCTGCTTTTTTCTCTTCTCTGCCTCGCCTTGGCTTTCTCTATCGCGATTTCCGCTTTTACTTTTCTGGTTATGTCTTTCGTTTTGCCGTTCTTCTCCTCCATAGCCCTCAGAATCTCTTCTTCGGTTTCTTCTCCCTTAACAGTGACGATCTTTTCCACTACTGTTTTCTTCTTCGCTTTCCAATGCTTATCCATTTTGATAGAGCTTGATGTTACCGCAGCCGACCAGTTTTTCATATCAGAAAAAGACTCCATCCGTTCCGATATTTTATCCAGGAGGGAAGTCAATTTGTCGTCTACGGGACCCGAAAAACCCATAGAACATAACAGACACCATACCAATAGACCAGTTGCTTTAAATTTTTTTGAATTACTCATATAATCCTCAATCATTATCCTTTATCTGACAATACCCTTCTGACATTGTCAGATTGTATTTAGGCTGTAGCAACATGTAGATTATAAAATAAATAATTTGTGATTATATCTATTTTCATCTCTTAAGTCACTAATTTTACAAGAAAAAATTTACCTGGAAGTACTCGCTTGATCTTTTAATACAAAAACTCTACTTTCCTTTCTTATTCCGTTGTAATTTACTTCAATGTCGATTTTAGTTTTAATTATCCCGACAAAATCCTTATTTCCTATTGCTATGCTTTCCTACCACTGACTTTCTCATTTCAAATCCTTGCATGCAAGTGCATATTCAATCCATTCTGAATAAACTTCTCAATTCACAAAAAAACTTCCTGTCAACTCCTATTTGAAAAGAAATTTCCTTTTTGATTGCTTCGATTATCCATCCTGTAAATTTATGAAATCTGATATTTTCGTTTCATCAAATATTCCCAAAACACAGAGCTAAAATATACGCTGCAGAAATACACAAATTTATAAGGATCGTCAAGCCACAGGTCATCTCCAGTCTCTTTTTATCAAGATAACTTTTCTTCAGTATCAAATAAATCGTTGATACAGATAGTGCAAGGATAATGGGATAGAATGCATATGTTAATAAGGGTAATTCCTTGCTTACAGATAGAGGAAAGCTTACTACTGATATGATAGAAATTATGATATACAGAAAAGCAGCTTTTTCCCTACCGAATCTGACAACAAGATTCGCCTTCCCCTCTATAGAATCCGCTCTATAATCTGGAAATTCGTTTATAAGGATAACATTGAAGATAGAGCATGCTATAGGGATAGAGACCCAATTAACAATTGTATCTATCCGACCACACTGTAGATAATAGGACGCAGCCACTGTTAACCACCCATAACAAAATCCTATAATAACTTCTCCAAAGCCTCTCTTCACCAAACGAATTGGTTCAGTTGAGTAGAAAAAACCACAAAACACGCCTATTACACCTAAAGGGATTGTCAATGGACCCGTTTTATACAAGAACTGAAGGACAAAACCGATTATCCCGGCCAAAATCAACGTGATGTAACTGGCAGTCAAAGCATGCTTGTGAGGAACAATGCCTTTTAGTATCACCTGAGTACCACCAGAGAAAATATTCCTTCCCATTACAGCAGACAACTTATCACACTGGAGATCATAATATTCCCCTGCATAATAAGTACTAAGCATGATAAGTATCACAGCTACAACACTCCACAAAAAAACAGGCCAGTCAAAAACTTCGTTAATACGCCAGGAAAGCACCGCACCTAACAAGAACGGCAGAACGCCTACAAGATGAAACGGCAGCCTTGACATAACGATCCATCCTTTAAAAACAGTTTTCCACTCGGTTTGTTTTCTGGTTTCTCTGTTCATACTAAAATCTCATACAATTCTTGTAATCATCTATGTAGTATTTAGTTGATTCAGAACATTTTCATTTTGCTAAAACCAAATACTATCACGAAGATTTGACAAAAAATGCTGCATAGAAAGGGCTTTACGAAGAAAAAAGTTCTTTGGTGGAAAAATTAGGTTCGCTTGTAAGCCTGACACCCAATCGTCTCAATCCCGCTTCATCTCCTGGAGTGGGGATATGAGTCATATGGACTTCACATCCTGATAATTCTTTTAATTTACTCAATGCTAATTGAGCTGTAGGATTGGTAGTAGCACTTATGCTTATGCTTATTAGTGTCTCTTCCAGATTCAGACTCAATGATTTGGCTTTTAAAATATTCTCTTTAAGATTTGAAACAGATTCTATGATATTAGGAGACAACAGGTGTATTTGATCTGGGATTCCTCCAAGTTTTTTTATAGCATTCAGAACGAGACTCGACGCTGCATGCATAAGCGGAGAATTTTTTCCTGTGATTATAGAGCCATCCTGCAATTCAATCGCAGCACCACAATAAATCCCTTTATGGCCTTTTCCCTCTGTCTTTGCTTCGCAAGCAGCCTGTCTTGCAGGCAGTACAACTTTTCTCTGCTCAGGCTTTAGATTAAGCTTCTCCATAAGAAGCTCTACCTTCTGAACTGTATTTTTATCCACAAATCCCATCGCACCCTCGACACTGTAGCGAAAATATCTTCTTATAATCTCCTGTCTTGCAGCTTCCTGGACAACCTTGTCATCGATGATTCCAGAGCTTACACGGTTTACTCCCATATCTGTGGGAGACATATACTGACTTTGCAGGCCTGTTATTTTTTCTAATATTCTTTTTAATACAGGAAAAGTTTCCACATCACGATTATAGTTTACCGCTACACGGCCATAAGCTTCTAAATGAAAAGGATCGATCAGATTAAAATCTCCGATATCCGCTGTGGCTGTCTCATAAGCCATATTAACAGGATTACTCAGAGATAAATCCCATATAGGGAATGTTTCAAATTTAGCAAATCCTGCTTTGACTCCGTGCTTATTCTCGTGGTACATCTGGGAAAGGCATGTGGCTAATTTCCCGCTTCCAGGTCCGGGACCAGTAACGACGACCAGAGGCTTTTTTGTAGGGATGTATGTGTTTGCCCCGTATCCTTCCTCGCTCACAACCAAATCAACATCCGTAGGATAGCCCTTAGTGTATCTATGTGTATAAACTTTGACATTGCGACGTTCCAGCCTATTTTTAAATATTCTTGCAGCAGGCTGGTTGTCAAACCGGGTGATGACCACTCCAGAAATGTCAAGACCCCAATTTCTTATATCATCTATAAGCTTTAAGGTATCCACATCGTAGGTAATACCAAAATCTGCTCTTAATTTCTTTCGCTCAATGTCTCCAGCATAAATACAAAGCAAAATTTCAGCCTTATCTTCCAGTTTTGAGAGAAGCCTCATTTTAATATTAGGATCATACCCTGGCAAAACTCTTGAAGCATGATAATCAAAGAGCAGCTTTCCTCCAAACTCAAGGTAGAGCTTTTTTGGAAAAATTTTGATTCTTTCAAGAATAGCTGAACTCTGTTCCTTTAAATACCTATCATTGTCAAAACCTATATTTCTTATCATTTTTCTTCGACTTTACTTATTTCTCTTTAATTTCGGGGATAAAAATCTTTCCATAAAAACGAATATTAATGTTTTCTCAACAACTATTCAAGCTGAATGAATGCCCAGGAGAAAAAAAGATTTCTTTCATAACTTTTTCATGGCAAAACCTAAATCAACATGAGCGGCCGGATCGGGGCTATCGATGTTGTAGAATCAAATCCAAATATTATCTATGTGGGAGCAGCAACGGGTGGTGTCTGGAAATCTATAAATGGAGGGACAACATGGACTCCTATCTTTGACAGCCAACCTGTTTCTTCTATTGGAGCCATCGCTATCAATCAATCCAACCCCAATATAGTCTGGGTGGGCACAGGAGAGACTGCAGTTCGCAACAGCGCAGGAGTTGGCTTCCGCTGTAATGTCTGCTCAAAGCCAGATCGATGAGACAAAGAAAGGTATCAAGACGGTTATCGAATTTGCTCGATCAAATAAAAAATCCGAATCCGAAGACCTCCTCAAAGCAGCCAATGATCTCGATGGTAAACTTAAAAAATTCTCTGAAACCTTAAATCCCACACCTGCAAAACAGGGAATTGCAGACCGGTCAGCAGGCCTCACAAACCAGGTAATGTGGGCAGTCATGGGATTAACGAGAGCAGGAATGGAACCCATAAGCCAGGCAGTCATGGTAAAATATGAAAAAGTTAGAACTAAGACAGAAGCCTTTCTTGATGAATTCAACAACTTTTAGGAGATTGATGTTGAAAACTTCAAAAAATTGGTTAAGCAATCAGGCTTTTCCCTCTTCAAGCCCTTCAAACTACTGAAGCTGGAAAATAAATAAGAAATAGTTATTTTCAAAAAAAATGCCGGGGGCGGGACTCGAACCCGCATGCTGGATAACCAACGAGGGATTTTAAGTCCCTTGCGTCTACCAATTCCGCCACCCCGGCTGAATAAGGAATCAGGATTATAACACAAGCTTTTTTATACAACAAGCAACTCTAAGGTTGTGGAATCGGCCTATCTACAGGATAGCTTTATTACCTTCCTACCATGTAAAAATTATATAGATTATCCTGAAAGATAAATTTGACTTGTAGATTACAAATGATTAAATTAATTTATAAGAACAGATGAGAATCATCCCGAATCTCTTTGGCTACTCTGTTGATTTAATAGTGCTTAATCGGATGATTCCAGAAGAAGTAAAAGACAATTATTTTTTCCATTGGAAAGCCCTTCAGGAAATTTACAAAAAAAAGGTAGAGGAATGTTTTTCGCCTCTACCTATTTTTTCCCTGGATATTCTCAACAGGGAAGCAACAGGAATTAATTTTCTTTCAGCAAAGAAAGAAATTCTCCTTGCTCTTCGCTCTCTCATTGATACAAAAATTGAAATCATTGAAAAAAGAGAAGAAGAGAAATAATTTTAGAAATATTCAGAAAATAGTATCCAAAAATTTATAAAATTACAGGTTGACTTAAGTCCCTAATAATATTAGATTAAAAATTACTTCTTTTTGTTTATATTTTAAACAAAACTGATTGATTCAGAATTACGAGAATGGAAAGTCAAAGCGAGAAAGGGGATCGGCTTTTACCGGGAAAACTAATATCCTTTACACTCAATTCTTCAGAGAAAGTTGCTTCTATTTTTGTTAACCTTAAAATAAGTCCAAACACCTTGAGTACTTTAGCTCTTTTATCTGGATTAGGAGCAGGAGTTTTATTTGCCTGCGAACAACCATTATGGGCAGTACTGCTTATTATCATCTGTGGATTATTTGATATTCTCGATGGAAAAGTTGCGAAGAGAACCAACAGAAAAAGTTTATTCGGGGCGATATATGATTCTACCTTAGATAGGTATTCTGAATTTTTCATTTACTTCGGCCTTGCCGTTCATTTCAGGTTCCACTGGGCTATCTGGATTATTTTTTTCACGTTCCTCGGGGCAACCATGGTAAGCTACACCAGAGCGAGAGCCGAAGGATTGGGCATAGAATGCAGAATAGGAATTATGCAAAGAGCTGAAAGAATGGTACTTCTCTCCTTGGGTGTAATTGTGGGATCGATTTTTAAGGTCTTTGATCCTGTAATTATAGGAGTTTTACTTATTATTGCGGTAATTTCCAATATAACTGCATTTCAGAGGGCTTTTTACGTTAAAAAAATTGAAAACTTAAGAAAACAAGAAAAGGAGGTTTAACGAATGGATAAAATTAGAGTAGCCATAATCGGCGTGGGTAACTGCGCTTCTTCTTTAATTCAGGGCGTGGAATACTATAAAAATGCCAAGGAATCAGACTTTATCCCTGGAGTAATGCATGTTAACCTTGGTGGTTATCACATAAGAGACATAGAATTTGTTGCAGCATTTGATATCAACAAAGACAAGGTAGGAAAAGACTTAAGTGAAGCTATTTTTACACCTCCAAACAATACAACAAAATTTTCAGATGTTCCATACCTCAATGTTAAAGTAGAACGTGGAATGGCTCATGACGGTATTGGAAAATATCTTTCTCAAGTTATAAAAAAAGCCCCTGGAAGTACGGCGGATGTGGTGAAAATTCTTAAAGAAACTAAAACAGACGTCGTCATAAATTACCTCCCCGTGGGAAGCGAAGAAGCGACAAAATGGTACATCGAGCAGGTCCTTGAAGCAGGCTGTGCCCTTGTCAACTGCATTCCTGTTTTTATTGCTAGCCAGAAATACTGGCAGCAACGGTTCGAAAAAAAGAATCTCCCAATTATTGGCGACGACATAAAATCTCAGGTCGGTGCAACAATTCTACACCGTACACTCGTTAATCTCTATTTAGACCGAGCAATGCCTATAGACAGAACTTACCAGCTTAATACAGGTGGAAATACAGATTTTCTAAACATGCTTGAAAGGGAAAGGTTAGAATCTAAAAAGAAGTCCAAAACAAACTCAGTAACTTCACAGATAAGAGCAAGAAATCTAAACATAGATCCGGATAATATCCATGTGGGTCCAAGTGATTATATCCCCTGGCAAAAAGATAACAAAATCTGTTTCCTTCGCATTGAGAGTCGTCACTTCGGAGATATCCCCACCTACCTGGATTGCCGCTTATCTGTGGAAGATTCCCCCAATTCAGCGGGAGTAGTCATCGATGCTCTACGATGCTGCAAGCTGGCATTAGATAACAAAATATCAGGTGCTTTATTTGCTCCTTCATCCTATTTCATGAAAAGTCCACCAAGACAGTATACGGATACAGAAGCCAGAGCCATAACAGAAAAATTCATTAAGGCTTATGCGAAAAAAGAAGAAAAACCAAAGAAAAAATAGTAAGAAATCCGACTTCCGCTATTCCACAGTCACACTCTTTGCCAAATTTCTTGGCTGGTCAACATCAGCTCCTCTGAGGGTAGCCATATAATAAGCAAAAAGCTGTAGAGGGAGAACAGACAAAAAAGGACTAAAAAGGGCATTAGTGACGGGGATAGAAATAACCTCATCGACTTTGCCAGGAATTTTTCTATCTCCCTCGAATGCTAAAGCCAGAACATATCCTGATCGAGCCTTAATTTCTGAAATGTTGCTCAAAATCTTATCATATACCTTATCCTTTGGGATTACAGCTATAGTAGGCATGTGTTCATCGATAAGTGCAATAGGTCCATGCTTCATCTCGCCTCCTGGATAGCCTTCCGCATGAACATAAGAAATTTCCTTCAATTTTAGTGCTCCTTCAAGAGCAACAGGAAAACTAACCCAGCGGCCTAAATAAAGAAAGTGAGAAAAAGTGAGAAAATTTTTAGCCAGTTTTTCTATTGATTTAGCCTGGCTTAGAATTTTTTCCATTTTATTTGGAATCCGAATAAGTTCCTCAATATATGGACGAGCCATATTTTCATCAATTCTTCTCCTGCTTTGTGCCAAATATAAAGCTATAAGAGCCAGAGTCGCTATCTGAGCGGAAAATGTTTTTGTTGCTGCCACACCAATTTCAGGCCCCGCATGAGTGTAAATGACCTCTTTTGAACTCCTTGCAATCGAAGATTTTGCAACATTGCAGATAGCAAGGGAAAAAGGAGTCTTTTTTTTAGCTTCTCTTAACGCTGCAAGAGTATCAGCAGTCTCCCCTGATTGAGAAATAACAACTACGAGCGAATCTTGATCGAGAATAAAATCACTGTACCGATATTCAGATGCAAATTCTACATCAACGGAAATCCCTGCCAGGGCTTCTATGAAGTATTTTCCAATAAGAGCTGCATGATAAGAAGTACCACAAGCAATAATGACTATCTTCTTTATTTTTTTTAGAAGCTCTGAAGGAATACCCATCTCCTGCAAATATATTTCTCCCGAATCTAAAGATATCCTCCCTTCAAGAGTATCTCTTATGGCTTGAGGCTGTTCAAATATTTCTTTAAGCATAAAATGTTTGTAACCCTTCTTCTCGACCATAACAGGATTCCATGTAATATGCTCAATCTTCTTTTTTAAAGATTTCCCTTCAAAGTCAAAGAATTGTATCCCATCAGGCTTAACCGTTGCTATCTCTCCATCCTCGAGGAAAATCACATCCTGAGTATGACTCAACAACGGATTCATATCAGATGAAACAAAATATTCCTTATCTCCGATGCCGATAACGGCAGGCGGCCCCATCTTTGCGACAATAATCTTTTCTTTATCTTCGGTCGATATAGCAGCAAAAGTATACGCTCCTTCAATATCATTAACTGCTTCTTTAACGGCTTTTTCAAGGGAGCCATGATAATATTTTTCAATAAGATGGGCGATAACTTCAGTATCAGTTTCAGTGCAGAACTCATGTCCTTCTTTAATAAGCTCCTTCTTTATAGGGAGATAATTCTCCACGATTCCGTTGTGGACAACAACAAAGGAACCAGTGCAGTCCTTATGAGGATGGGCATTTTTTTCAGAAGGACGTCCGTGAGTTGCCCATCGTGTATGACCAATTCCATAGCTTCCCATAAGAGGTTTATCATCAAGACTCTCTTCCAGGTTACTGATTTTTCCTTTCACCTTTCTTATATTAATTTTATTTCTACCAACAACTGCAATTCCTGCTGAATCGTATCCCCTGTATTCAAGCTTTTTCAATCCTTCCAGTAAAATCGGGATAACCGGTTTTTCCCCTAAATAGCCAATTATGCCACACATTATATCTTCTTTTTTTCTCCACCCTGGAGAAATATATCTGTTTTTATGTAAGAAAAAGGATTTATTTGAACTCCATCTTCAATCCTGCTCTTTTCTATTATAGAAGAATTCAAAATACTTACGTTGTTTCCTATTTTAGAATCTATGACATGGACAAAAGGATAAAGCATACATTGATTTCCTATAACGGATTTTCCTTCCACAACTACAGAAGGATAAACTACAGTATCCCGGCCTATTTTGACGTCAAGGTCAATCCAGGTCATGTATGCATCACAAACAGTTACACCCTTTTCTGCGAGTAACCGAACCTTCCTCTTCCTGAGTTTATCTGAAGCAAGGGCAAGTTCGTATCTATCATTGACCCCGATAAACTCACTTTTCTGAGGCGTTTTGTGAAAAGAAACCTTTTTTCCTTCTTCACTCATTATTCCAATTACATCGGTAAGATAAAATTCCCCTTTTTTATTATCATTCGAAACTCTCGGCAGTACTTGAAGCAGATCACTCACCTTAAAAATGTATACTCCCACGTTGCTCTCTCTGATTTTTCTCTGTGAAGATGTAGCTTCTTTCTCCTCAATAATCTTGATCTTTCCATCTTCTGTGCGGATTACCCGGCCAAAACCCTTCGGATTATCCAATTCAGCCGTAAGAAAGGTCAAAGAATTCCCTTTTTTCTTATGAAGATCAATCAAAGGCATAAGTGTTTGAGGCTGAACTAAAGGTAAATCCCCGTTGATAATTAGAACATCTTTTTGTTTTTCTTTTTCAAGTACATTCTTTGCAGCAAGCACAGCGTGAGCTGTTCCTAATTGTTCTTCCTGAACTATTAAACCTACATTTTTTAAAAATCCAGCTTTTATGATTTCTTCTTTTTTATATCCAACCACCACATAAACATTCTCCACTTCTAATCCAAGAATGGAATCTACAACAAGTTTAAGCATAGGCTTGCCCATCAATGGATGCAAAACTTTTATTGTGTCGGATTTAAATCTGGTTCCCTTACCAGCGGCTAAAATAAGAGCTAAAAGACCTTGTTTCATGCCATTCTGGTTATCAATTTAAATTTCTTATCTTCCCATAGAGGCTCAAAATCAGGCTCATTATGGGCTAATATGCCGAAGAATTTATCAATCTTTAAGGCTTTTTTGAGATTTTCTAAGCATTCCTCATACGTGCCCATTAAACAGAAAACATTTGCCTTCAGATAGAAAACTTTCCCCTCTCGAGGATTCTTTTCCTGGGCTTTATCAAGAAGCTCTAAAGCTTCTTCATAATAGCCCATATTTAAATTATAAACAGCATACTGATAATAATCATCGAGTGATTTAAGAGCTTTGGTCTGTTTTTTCCTCCTTCCCTCACAAATATTAATATACATCTTAGCCCTGTCGATAAGTTCCTTTTCTGAGTCAAACTCTTTTAAAAATGCCTTTAACTTTTCAGAAGCACCTTGATATTCCTTCTTACGAAAATCCTTCATCGCTTTACTATAAGCTGCGAGTGCCTTCATATGATCCATTTTTTTAGTTTTTTCATTATCTTTATCCAACTTAAATCTCCCTAAAATTACCTATCTTATAATTCGCAGTATTTTATATCAGAAAAGAGGCTTTGACAAGTGTAATTTTGAGCTTCAAATTTAATAAAACTCAATTATCAGGTGATTATTCATAGATCCAGTATTCAGGATTATCCATAATAAAATGAATTACTTTTAAATGCATCTTATGACCTGATTTATATACCTTGAAGTTTCCAATAACAGGGTGGCCTAAAAGAGAGATATCACCAATGAAATCTAAAATTTTATGACGAACAAACTCATCCGGGAAACGTAGAGGACCATTGAGGATATCTCTTTCACCTAAAACTATTGTATTTTCAAATGATGCCCCTCTGGCTAATCCCTTCTCTCTAAGAACTGATTCATCCTTTAAAAATCCAAACGTCCGTGCGGGAGCAATTTCTCTCGCAAAATCATCCGGTTTTACAGTGAAAGTCATCTCCTGATTCTTTATAATAGGGTGATCAAATGATATAAAATAATATATCCGAAAATCAGAATCAGGGCAAACTGAAATTCTGGCACCTTTTTCTTTAATATCAAAAGGTTTCAATACTCTTATAGCTTTTTCTTTTTCAGGTAAGGGTTTAACTCCTGCTTCAAAAATGGCATCAACAAAAATAGAAGCACTTCCATCCATTATAGGAATCTCTTCTCCATTTAATTCTATCCTCAAACTATTAATGCCTGAAGCATACAGAGCTGCCATTAGATGCTCAATAGTCTGAATCTTTATGTTTTTCCATACAAGAGTTGAACTATTTTCAGGTTCAATTTTTTTGGGATCGAGATGAAGTTCAAAATTTCCTAAATCTCTACGTACGAAAATAATCTCTCCCAGCATACAGGGGTTTAGATGAAGATCGATATTCTTGCCAGAATGGATTCCAATCCCGGATAGAAAAATTTCTTTTCTTATGGTTTTTTTCTGAATCATATTAATTTCAGAACTCACGATATTATACATGAAGAAAGATACCTATAACAGTAAAAAATAGTCCATTTTTAATTCTTAACTGACAGCAATGGATAAATTTGACTCGAAAAAACATTAAGGAGTAATTTTATATTCTAATCAGCAATATATAAAAACTAAAAAGGTTGAGAAAGAATATTCTACAATCTTAACAACTGCTTTTAAAATCAGAAGCGATTTTCTGTGAAATGGTTTAAATGTCAAAACCAAATTTGCATCAATTTTTAAAGTCTCTTTAGAGTTTATTGTTTTAATTAATCCTCTGAAGTCTACCTCTCAAATATAATGGTCTTGACAATTAGACCACTTCAATCAATCCTAATCTGCGTGTGGTCGCCTTAAAATTTTTTTTACTGTTTGAATATTTTCTCTTTAAACCGTATAACGGCAAAAACAACCTGCTGGAACTTGCAGTGCTCGGTACTTTGGTATTTGAAGATACGCTTTGCGTAGCATCGCCCGTTCGGATTCGCACATCGCCATTTCAGTCAGGTTGATTTTTTTGTTATACGCTACTTTAGAATTATCTTAGAATAAATAATCACCTGTATTCTTAGAAAGAACCATTACTTGAATTCAGATAGAATACGCTCAAGTAATTGATTAAATCTTTCCGGGTCTGTCGTTTGCATTTCGTGTCCGACGCCCTCCATGATGATGACATCAAAAGAAGAAGCATACCGACGCGCAGCTTCTACATTTGTGGGAATTACATCCGCGTTGATGCACCGTATAGGCACCTTCACTTCTTTTAGGGCTGGGATCAAGTTGTTGCTATTGTAATGGTAGCAATGTTCCAACGAAGCTATGCCTATCTCAGGTGAAAACGAGGCGATTTGTTCGATGGATTTTTGGATTTGAGTGGAATCCTTCAGCATCATTCTCGCCCCCTGGGCATAGGTTTCCACAAAGTCGTACCTGAAAGGAGCGAGGATGTTGTCGATTTGATCTTGCGTGAACTTCTCTTCAACGTCGTGAAATGCATCTACGGCTACGATACCGACGATACGATCGGGCAAACGTCTTGCGGTCTCGATGGCCACGGGTGCTCCAAGAGAATGACCAATAAGAACAATACGATCAAGATTCAATTTTTCAATAACAGCGATAACATCTTGACTAAATGCTGAAATCGACCAATCGTTGCGGTTACATCCCGATTCTCCATGGCCTGCTAAGTCCAATCGTACAACTTTATGTTTTTGTACAAAATAATCTATCTGACCATCCCAGTCATTTCTATTACGGCTCCAACCGTGTACAAATACAAGGGTTGGGTCTCCTTCGCCTTTAACATCATAATAAATTGGAACATCCCCTGTAGAAATAACAAAATTGCCTTGTTTGTTCATACAGCTAATGAAAATTAATGGCGTAATTATTATTATTTCAAATAGTTGTAATGTTGTCATCTTTTATCCTCCTCTTTTTTATATGGCTTATAACGACTGCGAGTTCACCCGCCGCAAGGGGCTAGCGTGAGAGCCTTCGCCAGAAGTCACTATCGCTGACCACGGAGCCGCCGATTTGCGGCGCGACAACGCGGTCAGGTGCAGCGGGGGTTAGGCGGCGGACTGGCAAGGGGCAGTCTCTCACAAACCAAGGCAGCCTGAATCTCCAAACACCGATCACAGATCGGCATTTACGCTGGAACACGACTGCATTCCTATGAACTTGAAAGAGCGGCTCACCAATCGTTTAGGCTCAGTCTGGTTTCTGACGCTTACGACAATTCGGCGATGATCTCCTGATATTCGGCCTCATCATCTGAGTTGAAACTGCATCGAATCCAAGGATTGGTTAGTAGGCGATCGAAAGCCCCTTTGCTAACTTCCACGAGAGACAGCGAAGATCACGCAGCGAGCTTACGATATTACTTATTTTTGTCCTTATAAACCGACACAAACCAAAGCACCCCAATCCCCAAAAAAAATATTCCTAAACTACCCAAGAGATAAAACAACATTTGAGTTGCCAATAATGCCTGTTCCATGTCATCCTCCATTTCGCTATAAAAAGATAGGTAACATGATGATGATTTTCACTAAATTTCCTCGAATTTCCACCCTCTAAGCAACTGCATCATCCATAATACACATAAAAAACAAGGCTAGTCAACAAAAATTCCACAGAGGAGAAAGAATAGGTCTTATCATGTATTTGCCCACGCGCTCAGTCTCGTCTTTACTCTCAGTCCTGACTTTGCTGTGCACATTGAATCTAATATGACGCCAACTCAATATCTTTTTGACAGGGTCCGAGTTTATCAACTGTTTACGAAGGAGAAGTGAGAAGACCTCACGAGTGAAAAACAGGTTCTCATATTCCAAAAGGAATTGCTCAAAATAATGGAAGAGCACCTGGTAAAGCACTGTGCGTTCAGGATGATGCTGCTGATAGACCTTGCTCATGGCAGGAATTGAGATTCAAGAAACGCGCCAGGGAGGAGAGATGTCTATTCCCCTCAGTTCAAGGCTAAGCTTGATTTAAGGTTAGAGCGAGAACTTGTAAACGGCTGTTTACTTGCAAAAGACAAAACACAAACTTCTTTTTACAAGAAAACTAGCCTGATCTAAACAGGAATGACTTCAT
>Ga0209121_10000782_pt1 | contig 34003 bp, 37 predicted proteins | sample Cruoilmetagenom3_FD_187292 | JGI IMG/M metagenome (GOLD analysis project Ga0209121, IMG submission 187292) | Oil polluted marine microbial communities from Coal Oil Point, Santa Barbara, California, USA - Sample 3 (SPAdes) (version 2) | ecosystem: Environmental > Aquatic > Marine > Oil seeps ... | reverse complement strand
CAAGCACGCTAAGAACATGAAGCGGGGCGGCTGATGCGGTTAATATTCATGGGAACGCCAGAGTTTTCGGTTTCGGTACTCGACCAACTCGTCGGCGCGGGGCATGAAATTGCTTGCGTCTACTCACAACCTCCCCGCCCCGCTGGTCGCGGTAAGAAACCCCGCCTGAGCCCCGTGCACACACGCGCAGAAGAACTGGGGCTAGAGGTTCGCACTCCGCTTAACTTCAAAGACGAAGCCGACAGGCAATCCTTTGCAGATATGAACGCAGATGCCGCCGTCGTCGTCGCCTACGGTCTGATCCTGCCGCAAGCCATCCTCGACGCCCCGACGCATGGATGCTTCAACATCCACGCCTCGCTTTTACCACGGTGGCGCGGTGCCGCCCCGATCCAGCGCGCAATCATGGCTGGCGACGCAGAGACCGGCGTATGCATCATGCAAATGGAGGCTGGCCTCGACACCGGTCCCGTCCTCATGCGTGAAGCCACCCCGATTACAGCAACGGACACCGCCGCCACACTCCACGACCGTTTGGCTGAAATGGGCGCAGGCCTGATGGTTGAGGCCTTGGCTCAACTGCCAAGTCTAACCGCAACACCCCAATCGACCGGCGGTATCACCTACGCCGCCAAAATCGACAAGGCCGAAGCCAAAATCGATTGGTCGAAACCAGCTGCCGACGTCGACCGTTTGATCCGTGGCATCTCTCCCTTCCCCGGTGCGTGGTTCATGCTCAACGGCGAACGCGTCAAAGCATTGATGTCCGAAACAACCACAGGCGAAGGCCCCGTCGGCACCACGCTTGACGACGAATTAACCGTCGCTTGTGGTGATGGGGCGGTCCGTTTGCTCAATGTCCAGAAAGCCGGAAAAGGTCCTCAACCGGCCGAGGTCTTCCTGCTCGGCACGAAGGTACCTACCGGCACAACGCTCGAATAACGGATTGCCCGCGCCAGCCAGCGACGATAGTCTTACGCAAAAACGGGATGACTAAATATGTTCTTTGCTTTCTTCGGTTCAATCATCATCGGCGGCATTGTCGGGTATTTATCCGAAAAATGGGGCCTGACCAAAAACGGCTATCTGCCAAGCATCATCATCTGCCTTGGCGGAGTTGTCTTGTTTTACATGGTCCGTATCATGTTCGGCATCAGCTTTGGCTCGAACGGATTGAACGCAATCATCAGCGCCGCAGGTGCACTCGTTATCGTGCCCACCGCCGCGCGCCGTAGATAGGAGCCCACATGCCGCACGACGGACACGACCACTCGCACAGCCTACTGCCTTCGGACCCCGAACTTCGTGTGCGCGCACTCGAAAGTATTCTCGTCAACAAGGGCCTCGTTGATCCTGCTGCGCTGAATGTTCTGATCGACACCTACGAAAACAAGATCGGCCCAAAAAACGGTGCCCGTGTCGTAGCCAAATCATGGACCGACCCCGAATTCCGCGCCCGGCTGCAAGACGACGCAAGCGCTGCAATCGCGGATCTGGGCTACGTGGGGCGGCAAGGTGAACATATGGTTGCCGTCGAAAATACCCCCGAACAACATAACATGGTCGTTTGCACACTTTGCAGTTGCTACCCGTGGCCGGTGCTCGGCATTCCGCCCGCATGGTATAAATCCGATGCCTACCGCGCCCGCGCTGTGCGCGAACCCCGCGCCGTGCTCTCCGAGTTCGGTGTGAGCCTTCTGCCTGACCAGAAAATCCGCGTCTGGGATTCGACCGCCGAAATCCGCTATCTTGTTATCCCCATGCGCCCAGAAGGTAGCGAAGGAATGCCCGAAGACGAACTCGCAGCGCTCGTCACCCGCGACAGCATGATTGGCACGGGGTTGGTTTCAGTATGAGCCGCATTCACGACATGGGTGGACGCCAAGGTGACGGCCCCGTTCCCGAAATCGATATGGAAGAGCTGTTCCACGCCGACTGGGAAAAACAGACGCTGGCACTGAACCTCGCAGCGGGCGCATTGGGCAAATGGAACATTGACGCCTCCCGTCATTCGCGCGAACTGCTCGCACCGAAAGATTACGCCGCCTTTTCGTATTTCGAAAAATGGGTGTCCGCACTGACAGATTTGCTGGTGCAAACCGAGTGCCTGAGCGAAGACGACCTAAACCAACAAGCCCTACGTGCGGCTGGCACAACACCCGCTGCACTGTCGGCGAAAACACTGCGCGCAGAGAACGTCGCGGCGGCCATGTCAAAAGGCGGCCCGAGCCTGCGTGAAAGCGGTCCGGCACCACTTTATAGTGTCGGTGATCAGGTAATGACCCACAGCCACAACCCCAATCCCGTCGTGCCCGGTGGTCACACCCGGCTGCCACAATACGCCATGGGCCGCGTGGGGCGCATCGTCCAACGCCACGGAAACCACGTCCTGCCGGACACAAACGCCCATTTTGCCGGCGAAAATCCTGAACCGCTCTACGCGGTGGAATTCGACGCCAAAACCCTGTGGGGGAGTGCGGCGGAGGATAACGCCGACACGATGGTGCTCGATTTATGGCAAAGCTATTTGAAACCGGTAACGACATGAACACGCCCACCCCTCCAGCGAATTTCGAAGCGCCGTGGCACGGTCAGGCCTTCGCACTCGCAGTCGCCCTAAACGAGGCTGGCGTATTTGGCTGGTCGGAGTGGACCGAAGCGTTCAGCGAAAGCCTCGATGCACTGCGGAAGGATCAACCACTTAACGGGGCTGACGACTATTACACCGCCTGGATCGCGACGCTGGAGCGGATTTTGTGTGATAGAGACGTGGTTGCGGCACAATCCCTAGCCGAAATGAAAGCCAACTGGACGGACGCGTTCAATACTACGCCGCATGGCAAACCCGTCCACCCGAAGATGGTGCACGAAGGCTGATCCCGAAAATATTTGCGAAAATCCCTTCCCAAAAGACCAATCACACACCATGTTAATAGCATTAACAAACGGAGGGGACAGTGGGTAATATTATACTAATCATTATCGTGGGCACTGCGGCCGGCTTCATTGCCACGCGGATGTTCAAACTTGATCTCGGCGTTCCACAAACCATCGCGATCGGGGTGCTTGGCGCGTTGATCGGAGGTTGGGTCTTGCGGCTATTGCTGGCCGCGCTGGGCATATTTGCAGGACTTCTAGGCGCAATTCTGGGCGCTGTAGTCCTGATTGTTCTTTACCAAAAGTTCGTCGACAAGAAAAAGTAGCCCTCCCGCCCGCGCGTCACGATCAAAGATCGCTTCCTTACGGTTGGGCCAAGCGCGAGCGTTGCTCGCGCGGTCGCGCCAAGGGTCATGCAACATTCTTACGGCTTAAACGGCGCCATGCCTTCACGCGCCAGCTCGTCCGCACGCTCGTTGCCCGGATGCCCTGCGTGACCTTTTATCCACTCCCACGTAATCGAATGACGGGCCTGAGCGTCGTCAAGCTGCTGCCAAAGATCGACATTCTTCACAGGCTTACGTGCGCTGGTTTTCCAACCGTTGCGTTTCCAGCCATACATCCATGCCGTTATCCCGCCTTTGACATAGGCACTATCGGTCACCAGCGTCAAAGTTGACGGACGCTCCAACGCCTCCAACGCATGGATGGCTGCGCGCAGCTCCATACGGTTGTTGGTTGTGTCTGCTTCTCCACCGCTAAGCGTGCGTTCCTTAACGACCTCGCCAGCGCGATGCGCCACCAGCAACACACCCCAGCCACCAGGCCCCGGGTTGCCCGAGCAAGCGCCATCCGTGTAAATTATCAACTCAGCCATTTTTCTGTGCCACCAAAGTCATGCCCGTAAAGGGCGTTCCGTCATATCCTGTGCTATCGGCGCGCGTCACCGAATGGATGCGAAGACCCCGCGCCTGCAGCGCCTCAGATAGGTCAGCTTCGGTGTGATGGCAATACAGCCGCCCAAGTTTGTCCCGTCGCGTTTCGGTGCCCTCGTGGATGCCAATCAACAACCACCCACCACTGCGAAGCGCCTCTGCTACACGGTCCAGAACTGCTGGGAATTCGGTCCTCGGGACATGCTGCAAACAAAAGTTTGCCCAGATCCCGTCAAAGCCATCAACAATATCCAGCCCGCCGAAATCGGTACATATCGTCTGAATGCCCTCCACCTTGCGGACTTCGGCCAACATACCCTCGGAGGCATCAAACGCCGTCACTTTAAACCCCAGACCATGAAACCCGCGCGCTGCACGCCCGCCGCCACACCCGAGGTCGAGCACATCGCCCTTCGGCTTTATACGCTCAGCAAACCCCATAAACCGGTCTGACTCGCGGATATCATCCGCCCAAACCACATAGGTTTCCGCCTCTTTATTGTAGAACGCGATCGTTTCGTCGTCTTGGGTCATGCGGGCACCCGCAACACGCGCGGCACCTTGAACTCGACGTTTTCCTGTGCGGTCTCGACGATCTCGACGCGAACGTCAAAACGTTCCTTAAACGCATCGACAACCTCGTCGATCAGCTGCTCCGGTGCAGAAGCGCCAGCGGTAATGCCAACCGAGGTAATCCCCTCCAAAGCATCCCAGTCAATGTACTTCGCCCGTTGTACCAGCTGGGAATAGGAACACCCGGCCTTTTGCCCGACCTCCACCAACCGCCGTGAGTTCGAGGAGTTCGGCGCGCCAATAACAAGCAAAGTATCCGTCTTCAAGGCGATAGCCTTGACCGCTTCCTGACGGTTTGTTGTGGCGTAACAAATGTCTTCTTTATGGGGACCAACGATGTTGGGAAATTTTGCCTGAAGCGCTGCCACAATTCCGGCGGTATCATCGACCGACAGCGTGGTCTGTGTAATAAACGCTAGCCGGTCGGGATCACGGGGTTTCAGCGCGGCGACATCCGCTTCGGTCTCGACCAGCAACACCTCACCGTCGGGCAGTTGCCCCATGGTGCCGATTGTCTCGGGGTGGCCGGCATGGCCAATCATCACCATCTGCAAATCGTTCTCGGAGTGACGCTCCGCCTCGATGTGCACTTTCGACACCAGCGGACAAGTTGCATCGACATAGATCATCTGCCGTTTTTCCGCCTCGGCGGGAACCGACTTTGGCACACCGTGCGCGGAAAAGATTACGGGGCGGTCGGTCGGGCAATCGTCCAACTCCTCGACAAAAACCGCACCCTTTTCACGCAATCCATCCACGACAAACTTGTTGTGCACGATTTCATGACGCACATAGACAGGCGCGCCCCACTTCTCGATTGCCATTTCGACGATCTTGATCGCGCGGTCCACGCCTGCGCAAAATCCGCGCGGGGCTGCCAAATATAAAGTCAGAGGTTTGGGCATCGAAGGCTCCGTTATCCGTTCACGAACATAATACCGGAGCCTTCTTCTGATTTACAGCCCTAGTCGTCACCACTCTCGTCAAAACGCGAGTCGTCTTGACGTGCCGGACGACCAATCACCTCGCGCAACTCGTCGAGCTCGATGAAGTTGTCGCACTGGCGGCGCAACTCGTCTGCGATCATTGGCGGTTGCGAACGAATGGTCGAAACCACCGAAACACGCACGCCCTTACGTTGCAGCGACTCGACCAGCGGGCGGAAGTCGCCGTCGCCCGAAAAGATCACGACATGGTCCAGATGCTGTGCCAACTCCATCGCATCGACGGCCAATTCGATATCCATGTTGCCCTTGATTTTCCGGCGTCCCATAGAATCGGTAAATTCTTTGGCAGGTTTGGTAACCATCGTGAAACCGTTGTAGTTCAGCCAGTCGACCAGCGGCCGGATCGGGGAGTACTCTTCGTTTTCCAGAAGGGCCGTGTAATACATGGCACGCAGAAGTTTTCCACGGCGCATAAACTCGGTACGCAACAATTTGTAATCAATATCAAATCCCAAAGCTTTCGCTGCGGCATACAGATTTGACCCATCAATAAACAGAGCAAGACGCTCGTCACGATAAAACATTAGCTTCTCCAAAGAAAAGGCTGGAAATCGAGCAGTAATTTCACGACACAAGTCCAGCAAGACATTGACGTTAAGGATAGGTAGTATTGTTGACCATGCAAGAGCTAAAACGCCAGAAAAGTGAGCATTATTGCCTCATCGCAATGGGTGCCAACCTGCCATCCGCCACCGGAACGGCGCTCGAAACGCTAGAAGCGTCCCTAAGGTTGTTTTTGTTGGAATCGTTACAGATTGTTCGAATCAGTAAATGGTTTTCCACACCAGCTTTCCCTGCTGGCTCCGGTCCGGATTTTGTAAACGGGGCGGTTTTGATCAAAACGATGCTTGCTCCGGAAAAAGTGTTATCGGCCCTCCACCGCATCGAAGCCAAGATGGGCCGTACCCGCGAAAACCGCTGGGAGCCTCGCCTTTGTGACCTCGATCTGATCACCTATGATGACCTTGTGCTGCCCGATATCGAAACATTTGAAAAGTGGTCAGCGTTGGAACTTGCCAGTCAGCAAACGGAAACGCCCGAGCAATTGATCCTGCCGCACCCACGCCTTCAGGACCGCTCCTTTGTACTTGTTCCGCTGAACGACATCGCTCCGGACTGGTGCCATCCTGTCACGGGATTCGCGGTTTCCGAAATGCTCGCGGCCCTTCCACCCGAAGATTTAGCGGAAATAACAGTATTATCCGGCGATTAATCGCCATATGGGGCCCACGTTGGCCTTGCTTTTCCCTTCATAGGGGCTTAGATATCCGATCTTCCAATTCGCCCCCGATTTTATGGAGCTTGACGCATGGCACGTGTAACCGTTGAAGACTGCATCGACAAAGTACCTAACCGCTTTGATCTGGTAATGCTCGCTGCACATCGTGCGCGCGAACTCTCGTTGGGCGCCGAATTGACTGTGCCACGCGATAACGACAAAAACCCGGTCGTCGCCCTGCGTGAAATCGCCGAAGAAACACTGACCGCCGAACAGCTACGCGAAGCCGCGATCGAAAGCCATCAGCGCCAGATCGAAGTCGACGAAGCCGAAGACGATCAGATGGCATTGCTGATGGGCACCGAAGAAGGCGACGCTGCCGAAGACGATATGTCCGAGGAAAATCTGCTTCGCGCCTTGATGGAAGCACAAGAAGCCAAGTAAGCTACGGCACGAGGGAACCCTCCCTCTTAACGGAGCCTGCCTGATGATTCCTGTCGAAGATCTTCTCGATCTCGTCCGCAAATATAACCCGAATACCGACGCCGGACTTATTCGCGCCGCCTATAACTTTGGGTTACAGGCGCACGAAGGCCAGTTTCGTTCCTCGGGCGAGCCCTATTTCAGCCACCCGATCGAAGTCGCGGCCCTGCTTACCGAAGTTAAGCTGGACGACGCCACGATCATCACCGCCCTCTTGCACGACACCATCGAAGACACCGGCGCGACCTATCAGGTCGTCTCTGACAAATTTGGCGAGGAGATCGCCCAGCTTGTCGACGGGGTTACGAAGCTAACCAATCTGGAACTGTCGTCGGTCGAAACCAAACAGGCCGAAAACTTCCGCAAGCTGTTGCTGGCTATGTCCAAAGACGTGCGCGTCTTGCTGGTCAAACTCGCCGACCGTTTGCACAATATGCGCACCATCAAGGCGATGCGTCCGGAAAAGCAGCGCCAGAAGGCCCACGAGACGATGGAGATTTACGCTCCGCTCGCTGGTCGCGTGGGGATGCAATACATCCGCGAGGAACTCGAAGACCTGTGCTTTGCCGTGCTCAACCCCGAAGCCCGCAACTCCATCATGCGCCGCTTCATCACGCTACGCGCCGAAACCGGCGACCTTATCCCGGTGATTATCGACGACATCAAAACCGCACTCGCCAAATGCGATGTGGAGGCACATGTCACCGGTCGCGAAAAACGGCCCTACTCGATCTGGCGCAAAATGGAAGAAACCGGACAAGGCTTTCACCGTCTGTCCGATATCTACGGCTTCAGGATTATCACCAATGACGAGCGCGCCGCCTACGTCGCGCTCGGTGCGGTCCACCAACGCTGGAAGGCCATCCCGGGTCGCTTCAAGGATTACATCAGCCAACCCAAAACCAACGGCTACCGTTCGATCCAGACCACCGTGTCAGGCCGCGATGCCAAACGGGTCGAAATCCAGATCCGTACCCGCGAGATGCACATCGTTGCCGAATCCGGTGTTGCTGCCCACTGGTCCTATCGCGACGGTGTGCGCTTCAAGAACCCCTTTGCCGTTGACCCGTTCCACTGGCTGCGCGGCCTGACCGAAGGCTTTGAAACCGCCGAAAATCCGAACGAATATCTTGAACATGTGAAACTGGAAATGTTTCAGGATCAGGTATTTTGCTTCTCACCTAAAGGTGCGGTTATCAACCTGCCGCGCGGCGCAACCCCGATCGACTTTGCTTACGCAATTCACACCCGCATCGGTGACAGTTGTGTAGGTGCCAAGATCGATGGCAAACGTGTACCGCTCTGGACCCGCCTCAGAAACGGCCAGTCGGTCGAAATCATCCGCGCCGAAAGCCAGCGCCCGCAACCGAGCTGGGAAGACATGGTTGTCACCGGTCGCGCAAAATCCGCCATCCGCCGCTCGCTGCGCGAAGAAAACAAGGCTGCACATATCCGCCTAGGTGCCGAAATCGCCCGCGTTGCTTTGGGTAAAATCGGCAAGCGCGCTACGGAAAAGGCATTGGTAACTGCTGCAAAGAACCTTTCGATCGGCTCCAAAGACGAACTGCTCGCCCGTATCGGCACCACCGAGATTACCGGTCAGGACCTGACCATGGCGGTCTATCCCGAGCTGCTGAAGAAGAAGGACGTCAAAGTCACGAAGTCGGACGCCGAAGTGATTGGTCTCAAGACCGGCCAAAGTCATATCCCCGCCAAATGCTGCCAACCGCTGCCGGGCGACCGCATTGTCGGCATCAAGGTGCGCGGCAAAGGCGTCGTAGTCCACACAATCGACTGCGACGCGCTGGCGGAATACGAAGACGAACAAGACAGCTGGCTCGATCTGCGCTGGGCCGAGGGAAATATGGAGGCCGTCCACGACACCACGATCGAAGTCATCATGGCCAACGATGCCGGCGTTCTTGGCCGCATTTGTACCCTGATCGGTGAACATAACGCCAATATCTCGAACATGAATTTCAAGGACCGCAAGCCCGATTTCTACCGCATCATGATCGACCTGCAAGTTCGAGACATCGAACACCTGATGAACGTCCTGACCGCAATCGAAGCCGATTCCGACATCGCCAACGTATCGCGTTTCAGGAATCCACTGGCAAACCGCTGATGTGCTCTGGTATTCGCAGGACCCTTGCCGCATAACGAAAAGACCGGTCGCGTTGAAGGACGAGTAACCATGGTTTTCAAAAGGAGAGATAAACAAACGTATTCACAACGTTTGCGCGCGCTCTTCTTTCCGCAAAAAGGCTGGTGGCGGAACATCAAATACGTCAGCCACCGCGTCAAACGCCTGCCCGACACCCCGCATAAAATAGCGCTCGGCGCGGGCATCGGCGTTTTCGTCTGCTTCTCGCCCATCCTTGGCGTCCACATGGCGTTGGCGTTGATTATTGTCTACATCCTGCGCGCCAACCTCGTTGCCTCCTTCATCACCACAATGTTTGGCAACCCCGTCACCTACCCGTTCATCGCAACAGTCTCCCTCGGGCTGGGACGAACCATTTTGGGGATGAACGCCAAAGACGACGACTTCCAAAGCCTGCACTCCGCCTTCTGGCAAGCCTTCACCGATATCTGGCAACTGATTAAAAGCTGGTTTGGACTGGCGGAACGGCCAAGCGGCTTAATGGACTTCCTATCGAACCTGTTCATGCCCTACCTGATCGGCGGCACGATCATCGGGTTTGTCCTCGGGGCAATTACCTATTTCCTGTTAAAGCCGGTAATCCATGCCTACCAGTCGCGCCGCCAACAAATGATGTCCGAGAAACGCGCCAAGAGGCTTGCGCATCGCGAATCTAAGGCTGACTCTGACGAACAACCGATCTAACGTTGCTTTCTAATCAAAATGAATGAGTCGAATAGTATGACAAACACCCTGACAAAACCGCTCGGCCGTTTAAGGCTCGGCATCAACATCGACCACGTCGCGACTGTGCGTAACGCGCGCGGTGGCCAGTATCCCGACCCGATGCGGGCGGCCGATATCGCCGAAGCTGCCGGTGCTGACGGTATCACCGCTCACCTGCGCGAGGACCGCCGCCACATCACCGACGCCGACATTGACGCCTTGGTTGCCGGTTTGAACATTCCGCTGAACTTCGAAATGGCGGCAACACCGGAAATGCAGCAAATCGCGCTGCGCCATAAACCCCACGCCGTGTGCATCGTTCCCGAGAAACGCGAGGAGCGCACCACCGAAGGCGGCCTTGAAGTTGCCCGCGAGGAAAACCACCTCGCCCACTTCATTGCACCCCTACGCGACGCTGGTTGCCGGGTTTCGATTTTTATCGCCGCCGACAAAAACCAGATCGAAGCCGCTGCCCGCATTGGCGCCGAGGTAATCGAGCTGCATACAGGCGCCTATTGCGACGCCCACGCCGAAGGCAACTTCGCCGAGCGTGACGCCGAGCTCGAGCGCCTGCGCGAAATGTCCGCCTATGCGCACAGCCTCGACCTTGAGGTCCATGCCGGTCACGGCCTGACTTACGACACCGTCAAACCCATCGCTGCCTTCCCCGAAGTGATGGAACTCAACATCGGTCACTTCCTGATCGGCGAAGCCATATTCATCGGTCTCGACACTGCAATCCGCCAAATGCGCACCTTGATGGACGAAGCCCGCGTTGAAGCCTTCGGCGAAGGTGCTGCGTGATCATCGGCATTGGTTCAGATTTGGCGAACATCGAACGCATCCAAGGCACCATCGACCGCTTTGGCGATCGCTTCATCAAACGTGTGTTCACCAACATCGAGCGCGCCACTGCCGACTACCGCCTGCTGACTATCGAAACCTACGCCAAACGCTGGGCCGCGAAAGAGGCGTGCGCCAAAGCGCTCGGTACCGGTCTACGCATGGGTATCGCCTGGAACGAAATGGGCGTCGAGAACCTCAACACCGGCCAGCCGACCATGCATGTCACCGGCAGCGCTGCCGAACGCCTCGCGCGGTTGACACCAGCGGGGCATGAACCCCATATCCACGTAACCCTGACCGACGATTACCCGTGGGCGCAGGCGTTTGTTATTATCGAAGCGCTGCCCAAAGCGGCCAGTCCAGCTTGACACCACGCTGAACAACAGCGAAAAGCTGCCGAAATTTGAACACAAGGAATTATCGCCAATGGCTTCTAAAACTTCAAAAGATGGTGGCTTTGTTGAAACCGTCAAAACAGTCGTCTTTGCGCTGCTGTTGGCAGGCCTGATCCGCACCCTGTTGTTCCAACCTTTCTGGATCCCGTCGGGCTCGATGAAATCCACACTGCTGATCGGCGATTTCCTGTTCGTTAACAAATTCACCTACGGCTATTCCTACGCTTCCTGTCCGACCATGTTCGGCACCGATTTTTGTGGTTTCGCGAAAGGGTCTGACGATCGTTTGCTTGGCAATGACCCAGTGCGCGGCGACGTTGTCGTGTTCAAACATCCGGTCCACGGCGCCGACTACATTAAACGTCTTGTCGGCTTGCCGGGCGACCGAATTCAGGTGAAGGAGGGCATTCTCTTCATCAACGGCACAGCCGCGCCGCAAGACCCTCAAGCACCCTTCGTTGAGACTTACGAACGCCAAGGGCCCGAGCAAGGCTTCCCGCGTTGCATGAATACCCGTCCGGCTCTGGGTGGTGAATGCGTCAAGGAAAGCGCATTGGAAACTTTGCCTAACGGCGTCGTTCACTCTGTCCTGAACCTCGAAGATGGCGCTGCCGACAACACACCCGAGTTTCTGGTTCCAGAAGGACACTATTTCTTCATGGGCGATAACCGCGACAACTCCGTCGACAGCCGCTTTCCGCAACGCGGATTCAGTCCTGGCGTCGGCTTCGTGCCTGCCGAAAACATCATCGGCCGCGCAGATCGCATCGTATTCTCTTCCGCCGGCAGCGCGCTCTGGAAATTCTGGGAATGGCGCTCCGACCGTTACTTTAAGGCAATCGATTGAAGCTTTCAGCAACGACATCGGAATTCATGGGACGGTTAGGGCATAATTTTGCCCGCCCCGAATACCTGCACCAAGCCCTGACACACTCGTCACTTTCAACCGTTAACAGACCCGACAACCAACGCCTCGAATTCCTCGGGGATCGGGTTTTGGGTCTGGTCATCGCCGAAGCCCTGCTCTCCGACGATCTGGAAGCTCGCGAAGGTAAACTCGCCCCGCGTCTGAATGCGCTCGTCCGCAAAGAAACCTGTGCCGAAGTGGCCGAAGATATCAATCTTGGTGCCGCCTTGATGCTCGGCCGCTCCGAAATGCTGTCAGGTGGTCGCAAGAAAACCGCGCTGCTCGGCGACGCGATGGAGGCCGTGATTGCCGCCGTCTACCTCGACGCCGGTTTTGACGCCGCCGCCGCCCTGATCCTGCGCCTTTGGGGGGACCGCATCCGCGCCGCCGAAGAAAACGCCGCCGACCCGAAATCCGGCCTGCAAGAATGGGCGCAAGCCCGTGGCATGCCACCGCCCGCCTACATCGAGATTGAACGCAGCGGTCCCGACCACGCCCCTGTTTTCGTCATCGAAGCACAACTGAAAAACGGCCGATCCGCCCGCGCCACAGCCGCGAACAAACGGACAGCTCAACAACTCGCAGCAACCTTGCTGCTAAAAGAACTGGAGGCCGATAATGGCTGATACACGCGCAGGCTTCGTAGCCCTGATCGGTGAACCAAACGCCGGAAAATCGACCCTGCTCAACAAAATGGTCGGCGCCAAAGTCTCGATCGTCACGCACAAGGTGCAGACCACCCGCGCCCGTATTCGCGGCATCGCAATCGAGGGTGACGCGCAACTGGTGTTCGTCGACACGCCGGGCATCTTCCGCCCTCGCCGCCGCCTCGACCGCTCCATGGTCACCGCGGCATGGTCCGGTGCTTCCGATGCCGACGTCGTCGTCCTGCTGATCGAAGCCCATCGCGGCGTTACCGAAGGTGTCAAAGCCATCATCGAGGCCTTGGGCGACCATGTCGTCGACCGCCCGATCGCCCTCGCCATCAATAAAATCGACCGTGTCAAAAGCGACGCTCTGCTGGCGCTGTCCACCGAACTCAACAACCTTTACCCCTTCATCGAGACCTTCATGATCTCGGCCGAAAAGGGCCACGGCACCGATCATTTGAAACAATGGCTCGCCACGCAAGTTCCCAAAGGTCCATGGCTTTATCCCGAAGACCAGATCGCCGACCTGCCACTGCGCCTGCTGGCCGCCGAAATCACACGCGAGAAGCTGACCCTGCGCCTGCATCAGGAAATCCCATACCAGCTGACCGTCGAAACCGAACACTGGACCGAACACAAAGACGGCTCGGTGCGGATCGATCAGATGATTTACGTCATGCGTGACGGCCACAAAGGCATCATCCTCGGCCCCAAAGGCGAAACCATCAAATCCGTCTCCGTCGCCGCCCGTCAGGAAATCAAGGAGTTCCTCGGCCGTGAAGTGCACCTGTTCCTGCAAGTCAAAGTCCGCCCGAAATGGCTGAACGACCCTGAACGCTATTCCGAAATGGGTCTCGACTTCAAAGACGGTTCATGACCCCGCGCCTTAGCTCCGAATTCTGGGTCAAAGCCTATCTGGCTCGCCTGCGCGTGATGGATATCCCCGCATTTCTAACCTCGCGCGGGGACGCGACCGCCGGTGCTGTGCTGGTCAAGGTCAACACCCTCGATGGCAACGCCGAGGCCTTCCAGCGCAGTTATAACGCCGAGGGCCACCGCATCTGGATCCCGCTGACCAACGGCCCAGATCGCGACGTCGAAGAATCCCTCGCCAAACAACGCCAATACGACCCCGACATCTGGATTATCGAGGTCGAGGACAAACAAGGCCGAAGCCTTCTCGACGAAGACGGACTTTCCGGTTAGCCTTCCCCCATGGAATGGCGCGACGAAGGGGTTCTGCTATCAGTGCGAAAGCACGGCGAGGGCTCCGCAATCATCGAAGTATTCACGCAAGAACACGGCCGCCACGCGGGGCTCGTGCGCGGTGGAGGTTCGCGCAAAATGTCCCCGATCCTGCAACCGGGCGCACAACTCTCCGTCGAATGGAAAGCCCGGCTTGAGGACCATCTCGGCAGCTATACCATCGACCCGATCAAGTCCCGCGCCGTCTCCATCATGAGCGACCGCGCCGCGCTGGCGGCAATGGGTTCTATCGCCAGCCTTCTATGCCTGGGATTACCCGAACGCGAGGCGCACCACCGCCTTTACGCCCGCACCCTCGATTTGATGGACACGCTGGGCGAAACCACTGATTGGCCCGCCCGCTACGCCTTATGGGAGCACGCGCTTCTGGCCGACATGGGCTTCGGTCTGGACTTTTCCGAATGCGCCGCCACAGGCTCCACCCAAGACCTCATCTACGTCTCCCCGCGCTCCGGTCGTGCTGTCAGTCGCGAAGGCGGCAAAGACTACGTCGACCTGATGCTCCCCCTCCCGACCTTCCTGAACATGGACGAGCCAACCGACGACCGTACCGCCATAACCGACGCGCTGCGCACCACGGGCCACTTCATCGAAGTATGGTTGATGCCAGCCCTCGGGCGCAACAAACTCCCGTCAGCGCGGGAACGGCTGGTGATCGCCCTTAAACGTTGAATCCCTGCACAGTCCAACGATTTTGACTCGTTTTCGTACCTCTGCCATATTGAAAATTCCAGTCTCGCAGAATGAGGGTTCCGAGTTATGACGAGTACAACCTATGAAGGCGGCTGCACCTGCGGTCATGTCCGCTACAAAATGACCTCCGGCCCCTTAATCGTCCACGGTTGCCATTGCCGCTGGTGTCAAAGGCAAACCGGCACCTCGTTTGCACAAAACGCCTTGATCGAAGCCGACCGCGTGCAGTTGCTCGAAGGTGACGTCGAAGAAACCGTATTAGAATCGCCTAGTGGCTCGGGTCAGAATATTGTCCGTTGCCCCAAGTGCCGTGTCGCCGTCTGGAGCAACTATCTGGTCACGGGTGTTGGAAATGGCAAAGGCATAAACTTCATCCGCGTCGGCACACTGGACGAACCCGACAGACTGCCGCCGGACATTCATATTTACACATCGACAAAACAGCCTTGGGTTATACTTCCTCCGGACACACCGGCAGTAGAAGAATATTACGAAACCAATAAAACGTGGTCGGCCGAAAGTCTGGCACGCCGTAACATTCTTTTGGGGTCAGAATAACGCGCCTCTGATCCTCGATCCGGATGCTTAAAGGTTAACGGGGGCAACTTAAAGAAACGTATGTACGGGTTGTGTACGCATTGTGTACGTGTTGTGCACACGGGTTTCCAGCAATTATTGGAAAAGGTTAACGCTCTAATTGCGCCCCTTCTCCAGCACACGGCGCGCAATAACCTGCGCCTGAATCTCGGCCGCGCCCTCGAAGATATTGAGGATACGCGCGTCACACAAAACCCGGCTAATCGGATACTCCAGCGCAAAACCGTTGCCTCCGTGAATCTGCAATCCGTTGTCCGCACACATCCACGCAACCCGCGCACCCAGCAGTTTCGCCATACCCGCTTCGAGGTCACAACGACGGTCATTATCCTTCTCGCGCGCCGCGAAATAGGACAGCTGCCGTGTGATCATAATCTCCACCGCCATCATTGCTAACTTGCTGTAAATACGTGGAAATTCGATCAGAGACTTGCCAAACTGCTTGCGATCAAGGGCGTACTTCATGCCCAGTCCCATAGCACATTGCGCCACACCAATCGCCCGCGCCGCCGTCTGGATACGTGCAGATTCAAACGTCTGCATCAACTGCTTGAACCCCTGCCCCTCAACACCGCCGAGCAGGTTCTCCGCCTTCACCTTGAAGCCGTCAAACCCCAGTTCATATTCCTTCATGCCCCGATACCCGAGCACCTCGATCTCGCCGCCAGACATCCCCTCGGCCGGAAACGGATTGTCCTCCGTACCACGTGGCTTTTCCGCCAAAAGCATTGATAACCCTGAATAATTTTCCGTATCAGGGTCCGTCCGAACCAGCATCGTCATCACGTCGGTTCGCGCCGCGTGGGTGATCCAGGTCTTGTTGCCCGTCACTACATATTCGCCCCCGTCACGCACCGCACGCGTTCGCAAACTACCCAGATCCGATCCGGTATTCGGCTCCGTAAACACCGCCGTCGGCAAGATTTCCGCCGCCGCAATCTTGGGCAGCCACTCATGTTTCTGCGCCTCTGTGCCACCGCCCAAAATCAACTCCGCGGCTATCTCGGATCGGGTCCCCAGCGACCCCACCCCGATATACCCGCGCGACAGCTCTTCGGAGACCACACACATCGCAGTCTTGCTCATCCCGAAACCGCCATATTCTTCCGGAATGGTCAGGCCAAAAACGCCCAACTCACCCATTTCCGTCAATATTTCCATAGGGATAAGCTCGTCCTTCAGATGCCACTCATGGGCATAAGGCACGACCTTATCATCGGCAAAACGACGGAACTGGTCGCGGATCATCTCGTATTCCTCATCGAGCCCGCACGCCCCGAACGTCGACACACCGTCCCGCTCGATCATCAGTTCAGCCAAGCGCTTGCGCGCGCAATCGGTATTACCCTTCGCCAAAGCGCCAAAAGCAGCCGTATCAAGCGCCGTATCCGCGACACCCAAATCCTGCAGTCGCACGATTTCGCCTTGAGACATAGGGATTCCGCCGCGAATCTGGTTAAGATACTCGCCAAATCCGATCTGCAAAATTAGCTGTTCCATCTCGCCAAAACGACCGCCGGACTGCAAGTTTTGCGCCCAGTTCGCCATCTGCCGCAAGCTTTCCACATAAGTCGCCAGCCAGCTAAGCCCGTGCGCTGCAAATTGCTCCTGCTCCACAGCTTTGCCCGAAACCCGACCATCAACCGTAACCCGCGCAGCCATTTGGCTTTTCGCCGTGTTCAGCACAGTCTCGATCGCGGGAATTACGTTGTGACAATGCTCCAGAAGGTCCTGAATTAGCGCTTCACTTTGTGGTTCGTTTGTCATTAGCTGTTCTTCCTTGTTGCCTGCTGGCCTTCAGATTATGCTGCATCGCAGAACTGTTTTGTGCGGTTGCGAAGACATTATGGCGCTTGGATCGAATCGTCAATGCGTGCGCAACAATAATTCGTCAAATAATGACAATGCGGAACTTTGTTGTTGTTCGAATTACTGCCGCGCTTGATTAGTAACCTGAATGAAAGATTAGAATGACCGACGCATTGGGTATATTAACCACGGAATTCGGCCTTTTGGCCATGGTCTCAGCCTTCGGCGTAATGCTCTTCGCGGGGTTCACCAAAGGCGCGGTTGGCTTTGGTCTGCCTATGATCTGCATCAGCGGCATCGGATCAATTATGCCAGCGGAAGTTGCCATAGCAGCCCTAATTTTACCGGGCTTAACCACCAACATCTGGCAATCGCTTCGCGACGGTTTTGGCGCGGCTTGGCTTTCACTGATAAAATACTGGCGGCTTAATCTAGTGCTGCTGCTTTCGATCTACGCCTTTGCACAGTTGGTGGTCATTATTCCTGACACCGCCCTATTTGTTATTCTCGGCATCGGTATAACAGTCTTCGGCACCATCCAGATCATCGGCTGGGTGCCGCATATTCCCACCCACGTCGCTTTGAAAATCCAGCCTTTGGTTGGCTTGATTTCGGGCTTTTTTGGCGGCTTATCCGGCGTTTGGGGGCCACCTATCCTGATGTACTTGCTCTCACAGCACACCCCGAAGGTCGAGATGGTACGAGTTCAGGGGATTTCGTTTCTGGTCGGCGCCATCGTTTTAACAGGCGCACATCTTCAGTCGGGCCTGCTGGATGATCTGACCACGCCACTGTCGGCATGGATGGTTTTGCCCGCGATGGCGGGGATGGCGCTTGGCTTCAAAGTGCAGGACAAGCTGGACCAGTTGCTGTTTCGCAAGATCACGCTGATTGTTCTGGTGCTGGCCGGGCTAAACCTGCTGCGGCGCGGGCTATTTGGTTAGCACTGCACCGGAACGCCGCGCGTCACCAGCAGCCTCGAAGCCGTTCTTTTTGTGGCGCACCGCGTGGACGCCACCGAAAAACATCGTCTGACGTGGCCAAGTATTTGCCTCGGGAAACTCCTCAAGCAGCGCTTCGCGACGCTTCTCCGTGCCCGTATCCTCGAAGTCCAGAATATGCGGTGTGTCGTCGATATGTATACGCGGCGCACTAACCGCCGTTTCCAATGGTTCCTCGCCGTCGATAAGACGCAACGCCACCTGCGCCAGCGCCGACCAAATCCGGTTCGAACCACCCGACCCCATCATCGTCAGCTCACCGTTCTTGCGCAGCGCCATCGGGCACATCATCGATGCGAGCCGCCGGTTCTCCGCCCAGGAATTTGGGCCGTCCGGCACCAGATCATCCTCGCCCAGCATGTTGTTGGCCATTATGCCGGTTCCCGGAACAATCAGCCCGCAACCTTCGCCGTTCGACAGCGTAAACGCCACGCCCATGCCGGTTTTGTCGACCACAGAAATATGTGTCGTCCCGCGTGTCGCCGCCTGATGTTGCTCCAGAGTTTTCCGCAATCCTGCTACCATTTTCGGGTCGAGAAGGATTTTTTCACCCTGCGCCGGATGGTGATCGAGGTCCTTGGCCTTGCGAATGCGCGAGACTTCGTACAAACAACGCGCCAACAGGCGGTCATCCGGGTTATCGGGCAATGCCTGTAATGCGAGCGCGATTTGCACACCGCCAAGACTAGGCGCCGGATTTAGATCCATCTCCGATCCACGCCGTTCAATCCGCAAAGGTTTGCGCCCTATAGGTCGGTAGGATTTCAGGTCGTCCGCAGTCAGATGGCCGCCCTCCAGCGACAGCAAAGCCTTGGCCACTTCGCCTTCCTGGAAAAACCGCGGTCCCTCCATCGCCATCACTTCGAGGACATCCCCCATCTGCGGATTTCGCAACGTCTCGCCCTCGCCAAGCAGTTCGCCATCCGGGGCGTACAACGCCCTCGAGGCCTCGGAGAGTTTCAGGATCGCCTCGACATACCCGTGCACTTCAGCCTGAAATCCGCTCAAGACGATACCTTCGCGCGCCGCCGCAACGGCAGGCGCTGCAAGTTCCTGCATGGAAATTCGGCCGAATTGGCTGTGTGCCTCGAACAAGCCCGGAATTAGCCCCGGTGTACCGATGGTACCCGCCCCGCAGTGGAAAATTTGTTTTGTCGGTCCGAAATCAACTTCGATTTCGCGAATGTCGGCGTCAGCAATACTGCGTTTTCGTTTTGGGGTCTGAATGAACGCGTCGAGAATTTGTGACGGTCCGTCTGCTGGCGAAACCATCAAGAACCCGCCGGCCAAGGGCGATGCGAGGACCGGTTCGGCTACACAAGCCATCAACGCACCCGCAATCGCTGCATCAACTGCCGTGCCACCGGCGCGCAACACTTCGGCGGCGGTATGGGTGGTCAGCTCGTGACCCGAAGCGACGGCGAAATTTCCCATGGAGTTCCCTAAACGAAAAGACGCCGCCCTTTTCAGGGCGACGTCATGTTTTTGTCAAGCAGTTTGCGTTATTGCGCTTTGATCGCGGCCGCTAGAACCTCGTCATCGACATAAGCTTCGTACTGCGCAAAGTTGTCGGCAAACATATTCGCCAACTTGGCCGCCTGTACGTCATAATCGTCCGCTTCGGCCCATGTCTGGCGCGGATCAAGTAGAACTTTGGCAACGCCCTTGACCGACACCGGAACCTCGAACCCGAAAATCGGATCAACGCGGAAATCGCGATCATCCATGCTGCCGCTAAGCGCAGCGGTCAGCAACACACGTGTTGAACGGATCGGCATACGCGAACCCCCTTTGCCCTTTGGTCCGCCTGTCCAGCCGGTATTAACCAACCAGCAATTCGCACCAGTTTCTGCAATTTTCTTACGCAGAAGATTGCCGTACACTTCGGGGCGGCGTGGCATGAACGGTGCACCAAAACATGTAGAGAATGTCGGAATCGGCTCGACCACGCCCTTCTCGGTTCCCGGTACTTTCGCTGTGAAGCCAGACAAGAAGTGGTACATCGCCTGCGCGGGCGAAAGCCGCGCGATCGGAGGCAGAACCCCGAAAGCGTCGCATGTCAGCATGATGATGTTTTTGGGAATACCGCCTCGCGACGTTTCGGACGCGTTGTCGATATAATCCAGCGGATAGGCGCAACGCATATTTGGCGTCAGGCTGTCGTCGGCGAAATCCAGTTCACGGGTGTAGGGATCGTAAACCATGTTCTCGATGACGGTCGCGAACTTGGATGTTGTTCCGTAAATCTCTGGTTCAGCCTCGGCACTCAGGTTGATGGTTTTGGCGTAGCAACCACCCTCGAAATTGAAGATGCCGTTGTCGGACCAACCATGCTCGTCGTCGCCGATCAGAATACGCTCCGGATCAGCCGACAGGGTTGTTTTGCCAGTTCCGGACAAGCCAAAGAACACAGCGGAGTCATCCACATCGTCCGGTGCGTGGTTTGCCGAGCAATGCATCGGCATCACGTTTTCGTCCGGCAGCAGGTAGTTCAGAATCGAGAACACGCTTTTCTTGTTTTCACCCGCATAGGAAGTGCCCGCAATCAGGATCAGTTTCTTCTCGAAGGAAATAGAGATCACGGTTTCGGAGCGGCAGCCGTGGCGCGCAGGATCAGCGTTAAAGCTTGGGCAGTTAACGATGCAGAATTCCGGCAGGAAATCGGCCAGCTCTTCCATTTGTGGGCGACGTAGCAAATGCCGGATGAACAGACCATGCCAAGCCAATTCGGTAATAACGCGCACGTTCAGACGATGGGCTGGATCGGCCCCACCATAAAGGTCATTGACGTAAAGCTCGCCACCTTTCACATGTTCCAGCATATCGGCGTGCAAAACGTCGAAAGCTGCCGGATCCATGGGTTTGTTATTTTCCCACCAGATGGTGTCTTCTACCGAAGCCTCGCGAACAACAAATTTATCCTGGGGCGAGCGCCCGGTATGCTTGCCGGTGGAGACCAGAAATGTGCCTCCGTTACCGATTTCACCTTCTCCGTTGGCGACAGCTGCCTGCATCAGGGCTGCTTCTTTTAAGTTGTAGTGAATCTTTCCGACATCTGGAATGCCAGTCTTCCCTAACGTCTGGGTCGGGTTGACCTTGCCTGTTTCCATTGATGTACGCTCCTTGAACAAACGAGGGGCTTATGCGTGCCATGACAAACCCCCCTATAACAGAGAGATTACTGCATAACCGGGAGGGCCAATCCCGACAATATAACCGACGCTAACTTGCCGATTCTACCGTGCAGCAAAGAAGGCCCTTCCTATAACATGACAAATTTGTGAATCCAGTGTGGATTTACGAATATTTTGTCGCAGCGCACACCTAAGTTCGAATATTACTCTTGGGTCTCGTGAAAATCGAAGGTTGCAACAATGGTCGGCTTCCGCGATTATAGTGAAAACCAATAGCAACGGGGGCGTGCAATGGCGACAATCGTGTTGGTAGACGACGATCGGAACATCCTGACTTCAGTTTCAATCGCGCTGGAGGCCGAGGGCTTCGAAGTAGTCACATTTACAGATGGTGTTAGTGCCTTATCTTCACTTTTGAACGACGAACCGGATCTAGGTGTTTTCGACATCAAAATGCCAAGAATGGACGGCATGGAATTGTTGCGTCGCTTGCGTCAAACGTCTGAAATGCCTGTTATTTTCCTGACATCCAAGGATGACGAAATCGACGAGGTGCTTGGTCTTCGCATGGGGGCTGACGACTACATGCGCAAACCGTTCTCGCAACGTTTGCTGATCGAGCGTATCAAAGCCATCCTGCGACGCAAAGAAGTTGTCGACGTGACGGACGCGGAGCCGAATCCAGAAGATGCCGCCTTCACCCGTGGCAGTCTGCAAATGGACCCGCTGCGTCACAAAGTTGTCTGGAAGGGCAATGATGTTTCGCTAACCGTGACCGAGTTTCTCTTGCTGCAAGCGCTGGCAAACCGCCCGGGAGTCGTGAAAAGCAGGGATCAGTTGATGGATGTAGCTTATGATGATCAGGTCTACGTCGATGACCGCACGATCGATAGCCACATCAAGCGCCTGCGCAAGAAATTGCGCAAGAACGACGAGGAGTTCTCTTCCATCGAGACCCTTTACGGCGTCGGCTATCGGTTCATTGAGGCATAGGACCGCATGAGCGCCCCTAAAACGAGCCGCTCCGCGCCGTCGCTGATCGACGGCGGGTTGCGTGCGCGAGTTAGCGGGACACTTAGGAACACGCGCTCACCGTTGACGCGAAAAATTATCGCCTTCAACCTCGTGGCTTTAAGTTTGCTGGTGACAGGTATTCTGTATCTTAGCCAATCCAGCACCAGTCTATCGGACTTGCGCAAGGAGGCCCTTCTTGCCGATGCCAGCGTCCTAGCGATAGCACTCGAGAACCAGATTAAACTTTCGGGCATCGCGGATTTTCACAATCCTGCACTTTATGAAACCCTCGAATCTCTAGCCGACCCGATAAACGCCCGCGCACAACTTTTTTCTAAAGACGGTGTGTTGATCACCGATATCGGTGCAAGGGCCGAAGTTTATGGCCAACCAGAACAATTTGCGGCCCCAAAAACCAACACTCTTAGTGACCTGCTGAATGACGCATGGACGAGGTTGGAAGCAGTATTCATCGAGCAACCCGCACCAAGCGACGAATCCTATCTAACCGCCTTCAGATCAGCCATCGCGCGGCGTTCAATGCTCGCAAGCGACCCGACCATCGCGACCACAATGAACGAAATCCAGCAGCTGATTGTAACAGTTGCCGTTCCGGTTTCCTACAATGGCGAAATGGCGGGATCGATTGTACTTTCCACGCTCGGCGGCGAGATCGACGGGTATATCCGTGGGGAGCGCCAGCAAATCCTCGAAGTGTTCATATTGGCGATACTGACCTCCGTGTTCCTGTCTATCATGCTGGCCAACACCATCGGGCGGCCATTGCGGGAGCTGACACAAGCAGCACAGCAGGGCAGCTTACAACGCTCCAGCGGGTTCAACCCGGGGCGCATACATATCCCCGACCTGACCTCTCGTCCTGATGAAATCGGCGATCTTTCCCGTCAGCTTCGCAACATGACCACCGCCCTTTATGACCGGATCGAAGCAAACGAGGCGTTCGCCGCCGACGTTGCCCATGAACTTAAAAACCCGCTGACCTCGCTCGGCTCGGCCGTGGAATCCATGCGCCTGGTCAACGATAATACCGCCCGCAATCGACTGTTGGACGTTATCCGCGACGACGTGAACCGTATGGACCGACTGGTCACAGACATCTCAAATGCTTCGCGGCTGGACGCTGAACTGGCGATCGACGAGATGACCTCCGTAAATCTGGTCGAAATGCTATCAAATCTTGTAGACTACCAGAAAGAGCTGGCCGCTAAGCAGGGCGTAAAACTTGTTGGCGATTTCCCGGAACACGCGTTGGAAGTTCCCGGTCTCGAAAATCGACTAGCACAGGTTTTTGTCAACCTTATCACCAATGCCATTTCATTCGTCCCTGAGGGCGGTAGTGTGACGGTCAAAATCCTGCAGTCCGACAAGGGCGAAGCTGCCGTAGTTGTCGAAGACACCGGATGCGGCATTCCCAAAGAGAACCTCGAAGACGTGTTCAAGCGCTTCTACTCCAGTCGTCCAAGTCAGGATTTTGGTAACAACTCCGGCCTTGGTCTGGCGATCTCGAAACAGATCATCGACGCTCACGGTGGCGGAATCTGGGCCGAAAACATTTATGGTGACAACCCAGACATACCAACGGGCGCCCGCTTCACCGTTACTCTGCCGGTATGAACACATCTGAGGTTCTGCATGCAACCTGCGTAAGTTATGGTCAGTTCGGCCTGCTGATTTCCGGTAGGTCCGGTAGCGGAAAATCATCCTTGGCGTTAGCCCTTATGGCATTTGGGGCGGAACTTGTCGCGGATGATCGCGTGCAGCTTCAGTCACGCGACGATGCGTTGGTCGCCACCTGCCCCGCTGCGATAAAGGGCATGATCGAAGCGCGAGGGGTTGGGTTGCTAGAAGCAAAACCACGCGATATGGCTATTGTCCGGCTTGTGGTTGATCTTGACCAAACCGAGACCGAACGCCTTCCGCCCCATCGGACTATCACAATGTTGGGTATTGAGGTTGATGTCGTTTTTGGCAAAGATAACCCGAAACTCGCACCAGCCTTACACCAACTGATGCAAATCGGTCGCCGCGCGTGACCAGTACCGAGGCCGAAATGTCCGTCGACTCTTACAAACCACTGCTCTTGATCACTGGCCCCGCTGGCGCTGGCCGCGCGACCGCGATCCGTATCCTTGAAGATATGGGGTTCGAGGCTGTCGACAACCTACCCATGCACCTGTTGCCGCGTTTGTTGGCAGGCGGTCCTGTGAAACGTCCGCTCGCCATCGGTGTCGATACCCGCACTCGCGGCTTTGACCCGACCACCATCATCAACATATTGCAATCACAGAATAAAAACCCGCCAACACTGGTCTTCATGGATTGCGACGAGGAAACGCTACTCCGTCGTTTTACGGAAACCAGACGTCGACACCCGCTTGCCCCGAACGATGCCCCGATCCTTGGTATTCGCCGCGAGATAGAACTACTCCACGGTCTTCGCGAACGTGCAGATATTCTTATCGACACGTCCGACTTCTCGCCCCACGATTTAAAGGCGGAAATGGCGCGGATATTCGACTATGAACACGCCAATAATCTGGCGGTCTCTGTGCAATCCTTTTCCTATAAAAGAGGCACCCCGAGGGGCGTCGATATGATAATCGACTGCCGTTTCCTGCAAAATCCGCATTGGGAAGCCGGACTGCGCGAAATGAACGGCAAAGATAAACCAGTCGCCGATTTCGTCGAGGCTGACCCGCTGTTCGAAGCGTTTTTCAATCAGCTTAGCGAAATGTGCCGCTTGCTGTTGCCAGCCTATCGCGCCGAAGGAAAATCTTACTTTTCGATTGGTCTTGGCTGCTCGGGCGGTAAACATCGTTCGGTATGTGTGACAGAAAAGCTCGCGAATCTGCTTGCAGACGATGACTGGCAGGTGTCTATTCGCCATCGAGAACTTGACCGTCAAGCGCAGGCATTGGCGACCTTGAAAGGAAACACACCCAAGTGATTGGTATCGTAATTGTAGCTCATGGCGGACTGGCTCGCGAATACCTCGCGGCATTGGAACACGTCGTCGGCAAGCAATCTGGTATTAAAACTGTGGCAATCGGTGCCGAATGTGATCGCGATGCCAAGCAGGCCGAAATTAACGCGGCGGTTGCCGAAGTCGACACTGGAGATGGTATTGTGGTTGTGACCGACATGTTCGGGGGTACTCCGTCGAACCTCGCGATTCAGGCCTGCAAAGCCGACAACCGGACCGTGATCTACGGCACGAACCTGCCGCTGCTGGTTAAGCTGGCCAAAGCCCGCCGAATGAGCCTGAAAGAAGCGGTCGCGAGGGCGGTCACGGCAGGTCACAAATATCTGGGCTGCACCGCACAGGCACCGGTATAAAATCTAAAGGTTAAAAATGCTCCTCGATATTAAAAATGAAAAAGGGCTACACGCCCGCGCTTCGGCCAAGTTTGTCGAAATCGTCGAGAATTACGACGCCGATGCCGAGGTTTCGCGTGACGGCAACAGCGCCTCCGGTGACAGTATCATGGGTCTTTTGATGTTAGCGGCCGCCTGTGGTTCGCAGATCGAGGTGAAGACAACCGGTCCGCAGGCCGAAGAACTCGCTGCTGCACTTAAAGCGCTCGTCGATGACCTTTTCGGCGAAGGGAAATAGCTACGCCTCGAAAACGTAGCCGGACTCGCGCATCAAACGATCCGAGTTGGTCTCGATCACGTCTTCCATTTTTACCATAAATTCTTTCAATTCCATACCCGCTGGAATTGGCTCGAGGAACTCGATTATCGCAGTGCCCGGTTTACGCACTGGACTGCGTCGCGCCCAGAAAACACCAACATTCGTAGCCACCGGAACACAATCCAGCCCCAATCGCGTGTAGATGACCCCGGCCCCAACCTTGTATCTGTCCTTAGCCCCCGGCAAAACGCGCGTACCCTGCGGAAAAATCGTGGTCTGCCCACCCATCTCCGCCTCGGCTTCCAGATGTGTAACCATCTTTTTCATCGCGCCGCCCTTTTTGTCGCGCTCAACCGGCGCGCAACCGATCCGCCAGCCGTAAAAGCCGATCACTGGCGCAAACACCAGTTCGCGCTTCATGATGAACCTCACGCGTGGCAGCTTATACGCCAACATCAGAATATCCATGAAGGACATATGTTTGGAGCATACCAGAACCTCGCCCTGCGGGACTTCGCCACGAAATTCGACCTTCAGGCCACAAAGCACCCGAAACACCCAAAACATCGTTCTGCAATAGCCTTTGATTACCTTAAACGCGCCCTCACGTGACCAGATAGCCAGCGGCAAACCGAAAATACCGAAGACAGCGAGCAGCAGATACATCAGCATATTTGCAATTTGCGAGCGGATAAGAAGCATAAAAATCACCTGTAAAAACGTCCTGCATTTCTGTTTAGCCACGGCGCCGGAAAAAGACAACATTACTAGAATGTTGCGCAACGCTTGGAAACGGACACCCGCATGGGTAAAACTGGTGGAATAGGTGATTCGCGCTTCGCGGATCCGACGCAACTACCGAGGTTGTTATGCGAATTACATGCCCAACCTGTGCCGCACAGTACGACGTTAACGAGAACGATATCGCGTTTACCGGTCAAGAAGTTCAATGCAGCGAATGCATGACGGTCTGGACCCAAACCCGAAGCGGCGAGGTCGAAAACGCGCACGCCGCAGATGCGTTGATCGAGGAGCCCGAGGTAGAAGCAGTCGAACCTGCCCAGGCAAGCCCCGAATGGGCAACAATTTCCGAACTGGCCGAGGAAACACAGGCGGAAGCGGACGAAATTAGCGACGTCGAAGAAGTCGAAGAAGTCGAAGAAGTCGAAGAAGTCGAAGAATCTCAGGCCGAAGTAGAAGTGCAAAGCAAAACTGCCGAAGCAAACGAAGAACCTAAAATCGAAGATGAATATCCGGCGCCCGAAGAACCCGTCCTTGTCGATGAAGCCGTTTCGCCCATTGTCGAAGATACGCCCGCCGAGGTAACCGAGGATTCCGTCGACGAGACTGAAGCCAATACGAAACAAGACGAACCGGAGTCGGCAGACGCCGATTATACTCCGCCCGACGAAATGCCGCCGATTCAAGGAGCTCCGGCGGCCTCGGATGAAGCAGAACCGATATTCCCTGCTCCCGACGAAGACGAGCGTCCATGGGAAACAGAAGAAATAAGGGACGACGAACTGACAGGTTTCGTCTGGTCGGATCCGACAAAGGCCGAGACCGATGAAGACATCGCGGAACCTGCCCACACTGACGACGACGAAAAGCCGGACCCGGTTGATGACTCCAGCACGTTTGAAGATGCCGCCAATGGTTCGCTCGAAGAGATAGACGACTCGGACATTGCGCGCGCGCTCAAGGCGCAGATGGAAATCGAAGATGAGCTTGAAAGCAATCCGGAACAGGCAAAACGCGATCTGGAAGCGGTCCCCGAAGAGCTCGGTGGGCGGCGCAGCCGTGCGCCCGATATGGATGCACTGAAATCGTCGGTGCGGGCAAAATCCGTCGATCTGACAAAAGACGAACTGCAAGAAGCGAAACCTGCCCGCCGCTTCCGTCGCGGCTTTGTGTTGACGCTGGTTCTGTTTGCAGCCCTTGCGGCGGTGTACGTCCTGCGCGGCCAAATCGGCGAGGCGATACCGGCGGTGCAGCCATATCTCGAGACCTACGCGACACTTGTCGACACCCTGCGGGCGCAAGCCGAGGGGCTGGTGAATACCGCCTGGGCCCTCATCCTTCAGGGATTCGACTGGGTAATGGCGAAAATCTCCGGCTAGTTAAAAGCGATCCAGCAGACGTTTCAGATATTCGATCTCGGCATCGGGGCGGCTCAAGTCACCCGATCTGCGGCGGATCTCGTCCAACAGTTCCCGCGCCCGTTCCGAAGCATTCTGGTCAGGCACAACCGTGTCGCCCGATTCCGTCGTACCTGTGCGCCCCAACGGTCGCCCGAGCGGGTCACGCGTTGATTGCGTGTCCTGCGTCTCGCCTTCTTGCAGGCCATCGCGCCCCTGTCCGGCTTGTTGCATTTCCTCGCCTAGTTGCCGGATCGCCTCGCGCAGGTTTTCCATCGCCTCGGCCTGTTCGTTCAAGGCCTTGCCCAAATCGCCTTCCTGCAAATGATCCCGCGCTTCGCCCATGTTTTCGTCGGCCGCACCGGTGGACTCCCGCGCCCCCCCGCCTTGCTGGTCCTGCAACTGTTCCAACAGCTCGCGCAGGGCTTCCTGTTGTTCCGCCAGTTCCTGACCGTCCTGCTCCTCGCCGCCCTCCATCATGTCCTGCAACTGCTGGAAAGTCTGATCCGAGAGCCCCTGCTGCTGGCTCAACGCATCCTGCATCTCCTGCATCTGTTCCGAATTCCCGCCCTGCTGCTCGGCAAGCTGCATGTCTTCCATCATCTGCCGCATCGCTTCAAGCAACTTGCGCGCCTCTTCGGTCTCGCCGTTCTCCGCCAGTCGTTGCAACTCGTCCAGCATTTCCCGAAGCTGGTCATTGCCGTCTGAAGGTTGCTGCGCGTTCTCCGAAGGTTCGGTCTGCTCCTGCTCGGCTGCAAGCATCTCCATATACTCGTCCGTCGCTTCGCGCAGCTCGTCCATTAGCTCGGAAATCTCTTCCTGCTCGGCATTTTGTTCAAGCGCCTGCAACAGCTTCTCCTGCGCCCGCCGCAGACGTTCGCGCGCATCGCCCAGATCGCCATCCTCGAGAAATATCGCAACCTGCCAGAGCGCCTCGGCCACCTCGGAGCGCTCCTCCTCGGTCAAACCATCAGCCGAGGACTGCTCCAGCCGTCGGATCGTTGTGCGGATTTTCAGGTAGGTCCCCGTCGAAAGTGCCAGATCCTCGGGCAGATTGGCCAACGCCAACAACACCTGCAACACCCGCCGGTCATTATCAGGCGACCACAGCAAGTCGCGGCGCTGCTCGGCGATTGCAGCGGCCAGTGGCACAAAGAACCGCTTGCCGGGCAAAATACCCGACGTCTCGAAACGGCCGGGTTGCCCCGCTGCATCCCGCACCTCCAGCGAAATATTTACCGGCATCCCGACCCAGATATCCTTGCTGAAATCCTCGACGAGCACCTCGTTCACCTTGTCTGTCGCCCCCCGAAACGGCATCGGCAAATTCGTCGTTAAAGCCTGCCGAGCCACCGGATCAGCCGCCAACCCGAACCGCCGGTCTACCCGCACCAGATCAAGTGCGATACTGACACTGCCCGCAACCACGCCATAATCATCCGTGGCCGTGAACGGCAGTTCCATCGCGCCCGAGGTCGTCTGTCCCACCTCCTGCGTCACCACAATATTCGGCGGTGCATCCGCCGTCGTGATAAATCGCCAACTGTCCAGAACCTGCTTGCCCTCGTGGACCGAGATCTCGCCGGATTTTACCAACGGGATAGTCACATTCTGCACCGAAGCATGTTCACCGGAAAACGCGACCGCCGTATCGGAAACGTCCTGAACCAGCGAGATTTTTTCGGTGCCGCCATATACCTGCATCACAACCTGCGTGCCCGTCGGAAGTTGCAACACGGCCTCGTCGGTCACATCCCCCAGATAGACCTGCGGCTTACCAGTATAAGCGGGCGGCCTCGCCCAAGCCTCGATACTTGTGCCAATACCACCAGCCGCAATTGGCGTCAGCAGAACCTGCTTCGCATTCGTTAACGCCCCGCTTGGCGCGAACATCACCGCTGCCATCGCGCTCACCAGCGCCATAAACCGCAAGCCGTTGCGATCATATCTCGACAACCGCAAATCCGGCGCTGCGGGTTTTAGCCCCGCCGCCTCCGCCGCCATCCGCGACTGATGCAGCTCCCACAGCTCTTTGGTGAAGGTATCGTCTTGTCCGGTCGCCGGATGGTCCCGCAGGGACGCAAGCGGCGCATCCACGCTGCCGCTATCCAGCCGGTCTATGGCGTGATCGCGACGCGGCAAACGAAACCCGCGAAGCCCCAGCACCAGAAACACCGCCCCGACCAACAGCACCAGAACCATAAACACGCGCCCGCCGTTTACAGAAAACCAGCCAAGCCCACCGAACGCCAGAAATGCATAGGTAAACAACGCCAGCGTCCAGATCGGCCAGAACCGCCGTGAAAGGACCTCCAGCCAAAGCGCTGCGCGCGACAGTAATATCCTTTGACGCAAGGCGCGAAGGATACCGACGTAGCGTTTATCTGCGTAGCGTTGCCAAAGTTGGTTCATACCACCATCCGAAACCTACCGGAGCGCGCCACGAACGACTCACTCCATCCAGTCAGGAATGCTATCCCGATTGATCATTTCTTCATAGGTTGGACGTGCGCGAACCACAGCAAATTGATCACCGTGCACCAGAACTTCGGGGATCAACGGGCGCGAGTTATACTCGCTCGACATAACCGCCCCATACGCGCCGGCCGAGCGGAAGGCCATCAACTCCCCCGCTTCCATTGGTGGCATGTTGCGTTCCTTGGCAAAGGTATCGCCACTCTCGCAGACCGGTCCAACGATGTCATGCTTGGCCGGCTCGACGCCAACAGCGGGTTCCACAACCGGAATAATATCGTGATGGGCTTCGTACATCGCTGGGCGCACGAGGTCGTTCATCGCGGCATCCACAATCAGGAAATCCCGCCCCTCGCCTTCCTTGCGATAAATAACCGAAGTCACCAGCAAGCCGGCATTTCCCGCAATCAACCGACCCGGCTCGATTTCGATCTCGCACCCAAGATGCCCGACCGTCTCGCGCACAATGTCACCATATTCCATCGGCAACGGCGGCGCTTCGTTGGAGCGCTCGTAAGGAATTCCGAGCCCGCCACCAAGATCAAGCCGCCGAATATCGTGCCCGTCCGCCCGCAGGGTTTCCGTTAGCTCCGCCACTTTTTTGAAAGCCGCAGCATAAGGTGCGAGGTCGGTTAACTGGCTGCCGATATGCACATCGATCCCGACAACTTCCAGTCCTTTCAGCGTCGCGGCTTCGGCGTAAACTTCGCGTGCCTTGGCGATCGGAATACCGAACTTGTTCTCTGACTTCCCCGTCGCAATCTTGGCGTGGGTCTTGGCGTCCACATCCGGATTAACCCGCACCGTTATCGGCGCGACTTTACCAAGCGATAAGGCCACCTCGTTCAGCACCCGCATCTCCGGCTCGCTCTCGAGGTTAAACTGGCGAATACCGCCGTTGAGCGCCAGAACCATCTCCTCGCGGGTTTTACCAACGCCCGAGAAAACGATATGTTCTCCCGGCACACCCGCCGCTATCGCGCGCGCATATTCGCCACCGGATACCACGTCCATTCCCGCACCCATCTGCGCCATGATCCGCAGCACCGCCATATTGGAATTCGCCTTCATCGCATAGCAGATGAAATGGTCCATGCCCGCCAGCGCCTCGTCAAAGACCTGATAGTGGCGCTGCAATGTCGCCGTCGAATATACATAAAACGGCGTGCCAACCGAAGAGGCGATGTCAGTCACAGGCACATCTTCAGCGTGAAGCATGCCGTCGCGGTAAATAAAGTGGTCCATTGGTGTCGCCCGTAGCTCAAATTACAAGCGTCAGATATAGCGGCAAGCCGAACGGCTCGCCACCCCCGAAATCATAACGGGCAATATCCGGAACGCGCTGAAAAGCGTCGGTTCACTCGACGTGGATATGGTAAATCGACCAGACCCACCAATCATCCGGCATGCTGGCCAGATCGGACCGTTCCGCGCGCGGAAAGACCACATGTGTCGGCCCGAAGTCGCCAATAGCAAAGGGAATACCATCGCGTTTCAACGCCACAACCGCCCCGTTCACAAAAGCTGCTTCCAGCGGAATCTCCACGGCATACCCGTCAAGCGCACGGATCGTGACAATTTCACCCGTCGCACCAACAGAGGCCAGCACATCCTTCAGCAACGGCCCTTCAAAACTGTAGACCTCGCCACCCTTCGGAAAATCTGCCTGTACCGTCGCTTGCGGTAGTGCCTGCAAAGCAGCGGTATCAAACTGCGCTGCTTTGTCGAAGGTGATTTCGTTGTAAATGAAGAACTTATCGACGTCCTCGGAACTCGCCTCACGGGTTGGCAACTCCACGTTACCTGTAATCGTCAGAATAACGGTGCCGCGAAACTCGCCTTCTCGCCAGACCTGTTCCGCCAAAGCCGGTCCTGAAAGAAAAGCCAATAGAGCTACTGTAAGAATTTTGAAATACCTGATCATATTGCTGCCTTTAATTTTAAAAATCAAACACAGCAGTAAATATGATCAGCTCGCGCTTACCTCGGTCGCTGTCGGGTAGTCAGGAGGGCCTTTAATCCCGCAGGATGCCGTCGCCCCCAATAAGCCGACGGCCGCCAATATTAGAACCATCCTCATGCCAACTCCCCTTTCCAGCGCTCGATTTGCATTCGAACCTGATCCGGTGCCGTGCCGCCATAGCTTGCACGACTCGCCACAGAGTTGTCCACCCCTAACACCGAGAAAACACTCGAAGTTATCGCAGGGTTAACCGATTGCATCGTTTCCAGCGACAATTCCAGTAAATCACAGCCACTATCTTCAGCGATCCTTACTAACGCTCCAGTTGCATGATGTGCTTCGCGGAACGGCAAGTTCAGCTCCCGTACCAACCAGTCCGCCAAATCCGTCGCCGTCGAGAACCCCGAGGCCGCCGCCACCCGCAAGCTATCCTCGACAGGTTTCATGTCACCGACCATCCCCGTCATCGCCGCCAACGCCAGCATCAGGCTGTCCGCCGCATCAAACACCTGCTCTTTGTCTTCCTGCATGTCCTTCGAATACGCCAAGGGCAGGCCCTTCATAATAGTCAGCAAAGCTATTAACGAACCGTTAATACGACCAACCTTCGCGCGGATCAGCTCCGCCGCGTCGGGGTTCTTCTTCTGTGGCATGATTGAAGAACCGGTCGAGAACCGATCCGAAAGCACTACAAACCGGAACTGCGCCGAAGACCAGATCACCAGTTCCTCGGCAAAGCGCGACAAGTGCGTGGCACAAATCGAAGCGCTAGACAAAAATTCCAGCGCGAAATCCCGATCCGAAACCGCATCCAGCGAGTTCGCCGCCGGACGATCAAAGCCCAGCGCCTCGGCCGTCATGTGCCGGTCAATCGGATAAGCTGTACCCGCCAAAGCAGCCGCCCCCAAAGGTGATTCATTCATACGCGCCCGCGCATCTTCCATCCGTGACTTGTCCCGCGCAAACATCTCGACATAGGCCATCATGTGATGCCCCCACGTCACCGGCTGCGCCACCTGCAAATGCGTAAAGCCGGGCATGACAATATCCGCACCCGCCTCGGCCTGTTCCACCAACGCCTTCATCAACGCCGCGATTCCCTCGATCGCCGCATCAAACTGATCCCGCGTCCACAGCTTGAAGTCCGTCGCAACCTGATCGTTGCGCGAACGCCCCGTGTGCAACCGCCCTGCTGGCTCGCCAATCAAATCCGTCAGACGCGATTCGACATTCATATGAATATCTTCCAGCGCCTTCGAGAACGGAAAATCGCCGCTTTCGATCTCTGACAATACCGTGAGCAGTCCTTCCCTGATCGCGCTCGCATCACTATCAGTAATAATACCACGGGCAGCCAACATCGCCGCGTGGGCGCGGGAACCTTCGATGTCCTGACGGGCCATACGTTTGTCGAAATCAATCGAGGCATTGATCGCCTCCATGATCGCATCCGGACCGGCGGCAAACCGCCCGCCCCACATTGCATTCGATGAT
>Ga0209121_10000781_pt1 | contig 34008 bp, 42 predicted proteins | sample Cruoilmetagenom3_FD_187292 | JGI IMG/M metagenome (GOLD analysis project Ga0209121, IMG submission 187292) | Oil polluted marine microbial communities from Coal Oil Point, Santa Barbara, California, USA - Sample 3 (SPAdes) (version 2) | ecosystem: Environmental > Aquatic > Marine > Oil seeps ... | reverse complement strand
TTTGGCACTTTCAAGTTTTGACTGCCAATCTGCCTTCCTTTCCAATATTCGGCTATTTTCAGCGTTTAATTGCTTGATTGTAGAGCCCAAAGATTTCCGTACGGTTTCGGAAACTTGAAGGCGGTGCTTGAAGCGTTCCAATTCCTTGCCTTTTGCCTCAAGTTGTCGCATTAACGACTGGTGGGCTTTTAAGCATTCTGCCAATTCATTAGAACCCGTCTGCGGGGCGTTTGGAACCTTACCTTCGTAGAACCTTAACCCCAAAACTCTTTTGACAATGTCGCCGTATTTTGCCTTGAAGAAATAGGTCTCTCCGCCCAATGGGTCGTTGATTAGATAATCGCCGTTAACCTTGCCAACTATCAATACAAAATGGGTCTGTATTCCAGGTTTTGAAGAATAGTCTATATAAGCAATAACAGGAAAACCTTTGTTTAATTGCTTATCAATCTTATTTAACGGTGTCGGGTCGTTTGGGAAATCTAAGCCGCCAGTAAACTTAATGTCAGGATAAATTTCAGTTAGCTTATGCCATTGCCAAAGGTTTTTGTTGTAGTAGCCACCTACCTTTTTCATATCCTCGTTTAATTTGTCTGGGGCTGTGTTGTGGCCATAATAATTACAGAGCATTGTGCAGCAAGTGAGGACGCAGCCGTAATCGCCGATTGTGCCAGTGCCAAATCCGAGCTTCTTTGAAGCCCACTTTTTGTCCTTTTGGCCCAGTGGCTTTATATTACTCAGTTTCATCTCTCGGCCTTCCGTTTTCCTCGCTCTACTTTATATCCATATTCTTTGCCTGTCAATTCCCTGTATTTTTTCCTGAAAATTGGCATCTCTATCTCCGACCTTTTTCTTTCATTTTTTGTTCTTGTATTTTCTGTTTCAATCGTTTTTCTGACTCTTTCCTCTATTATACTCTCTTTTGTCGGTTCTATGTCAAATTTTTCAAATCCTTTCCGTGTGGCAGTTACTTCCCAGCAAAATTTTACATTAGATTTTCCTTTTTGTAATTCCTTAACCGTGAACTTGGAGAGCCCCAATCTCGAAACATACAATCCTCTACAATCTCCCAATGGCGTGACCTGAGCCGTTAGCAGGTGATTGCTCGCCACCAAATCCCAGTGGTGGGGCAACGATATGCTAACCTTTCCTTCAACCAGTTTGGCCCGTCCTCTGATCTTCAGTGCCACCTCCGGCGATTCTACGGAGGCGTATTGTATGTATTTGCCCTTGTCCTCTGGGTGCTGGATTCTGAAGCTTTTTGAACCATCAAAGTGCATATCTCCATGTCCCCAAATCCCACCATCAGGAGAAATCCATAAATGTTCTGTATAACCAGCATTGCAAAAACTGTGGTAATAGGAATTGTCCCCCAAGACATACCTGATATCATTCGCTCCTATTAAGCAATCGATATTATCGATATTATGCTCTCCTTCAAAGTGTATTCCTCCACCTTCTATCGCTATTCCCGAATAGAAGGAGGCGGGGCTTCCTCTCTGGAACAAGGCATACAGCTGGCTCCCTGTGTAGAAGTATATCCTTTCGCCGACGGCGTTGATGCCTATGTAATTGTTGCTGTCGTTCCATATCGAGCTCCCGCCTTCCCACAGCAACTTCGCATTTCCGAAAGTGTCGCCTCTCCTGATGTAAATTTTGGAAGGCTGCCCACTCCAGCCAACGTTATAGTTCCCCGATACGAGCTTGGCGGTATTAAGTCCGGGTATCCTGTCGGCGTTCAGAGTTCCCACGTCGATCACGTCGGCCGTTATGCTTCCCGCGATTATCGTTCCTATGTTCGAGCTGATCGCCGAAAGTTGGGATACGCTGATTTTGCTTGCAATCACCGCTCCGGCCGCAATCTTGTCGGATTCGATGGCGTTGGAGTTGATGTTGTCTGCCTCGATGGTGTAGGCAACCAACTTGTTCCCCGTGATCGTCCCATTGGAGATCTTCACTCCGCTCAGGCTCCCGGTGGTAAACCTATCGTTGGGATTTGAAAAAGTCCCGACCGTAATTTTATCGGCGTGAAGGTTAATAAGGTTGACATCGTTGGCGTCAATCGTCCCACCGGAGATAAAATCGGCTGACATCGTGCCAGTGGAAATGTCTCCAGCGCTGAGGTTGGCGACGGTGATCAGGTCGCAGTCGAGAGTTCCCGTCTTGATCGCGTCGGCGACTACCGTCCCGTTGGCGAGGATGACCTCGTTCCCCGCATTGTCGACTATCTTGATGCCGTAGTCCCCGTTGATCTTACCTATCTTTACTCTGTTCCTGGTTTCGTCGCTGACGTTCAGAGTGTATGGTTTGTCCGGCGAGAACCCGATAACCCGCATCACCATCTCAATCCTGTCTTGCCTTTCCTGCAGTTTGGCGAAATCGCCTATAAAGTTCGGGAATAATCTTCTCCGCATTTAGTCTCCTACTAACAAATTAACTCTTGCCTCATCATTATCTCCTATTTCTATTTTCCTTTCATAAACCCACAGCCACTCGTCTATGCCAAACTTGTCGCAGATCACCGTCACCCCGTCGCCAACCTCATAATCCAGAATTCCTGTTTTTGCGTCGACTCTGCTGGTGAACTTGATGACCGTTGACGGGCTCTTATTCCATTGGACATCCTGCCAGACCATATCCTGCAGGAATGCCAGGACCGACATATCGCCGTAGGTTTTTATTGCCTCCCTCCGCTTGTATGTTGTTTGTGAGGTTGCATCGGCCCGTGAGACAATGGAACTCGCTCCTGTCCAATGGGTGCCTAATCCCCATTCTTGGTTAACTATATCCCATGAGTTAACAAAGGCCTCAAAATCCTCGCAGTTTCCGGGATATCTGAAAACCACGTCGTTCCTGATCGTTCCTTTGTATGGGTAATAGACGTTGAAAACTTTTGCCGGAGTGATCTCGAAGTCGAACCCGTAGTTTGCCTCGCCGTCCTTCCCCATATTAGAAAGTTCCGTGATGGCACTCAAAACGTTCTTCTTGTCGTAGGTGGCGGTCCTGTTCATCGAGGCCTGTATCGTTCCTTTTGTAATGCCAAAGCTGCCGTTGGCCAATGCCTGGGTCTCGCTAACCAAAGTCCAGGCGATCTGGCCGGCGTCGGTCGTGGTGAACTCCCTCAGGCTCTCGACTCCGCAGAACCGCTTGCCTAGCAAGGCCGTCCAATCCTTAGCTAAAACCTCCCAATAGATATCATTGCCTTTCGCTATCTTCCGTGCGGACACAAGCTGCCCCGCCCACATCAAGGTGCCTTTGTAGTAGATATGAAGCTCGTTGATGCCAAGAGCCAATATCGTGGAATTGCAGTTGTCGTCATCGGCATCAAGGACAAAGCCGGCCTCGGCTTCCTGGTTTAATCTTTCGGTGAACCAACGTTCTCTGGCGTTTACCAATGAGGCAACTGTGTTCCCCGAACCGTCCTTCACCAGAAACTTCCAATTTGTCTTGAATATTATTGTTTCTGCTTTCTCGATTTCTATCAGAAGGCTAAAATCAATCAAATCGGATAATTTTAGAGTGGTCTGGTTGGCCAATGTCTCGCTTATGTTCAAAGAATCGGACAAGCTAAGATCAAATTCGGTAAATGGAACATCACTAATACCTAAGGAGTCGGAGAACGATCTTTTATAGCTAATTTCACGAGTCAGAGATTCGGAAATTTCCAGACTATCTTTTTTGTATTTGAGAAAAGTATCATTGAATTTAGATAAAGCTTCTTCGGTAATGCCAATCGATTCGCCGATAGAGACGTTCTTGCCGTATTTTCTTTCTCCATACTTGAAAGTCCCGTATTTGGACTGTTTTACAATAGTCATTTTCAAACTCCTAAATAACCGTCTCTATAGGAAAAAGTTACCTTGCGATCCCCGGAAGCACCGAGAGTTCCACCCAGAACGATTGTGTTATTACCTTTTGCCAGCCAGAAGAAGTCGTCCGTATCAACATAAGAATATTTGCTCGCCTCGGTTTCGTCTTCAACTATTTCCTCAAGCATATTTATATTGTAGTAATGCCCAGCCGCGATGGTTATACCAGCCAAAGATACCGTCCTTGCCAATCCAGAACTCAAGATTGAAGGATTTTTAACATTACCGTGGATTCTAGCCTCCGGAAAGACTGGAGCGTTCCCCGAATTGGTTAAAGTTCCAGAACCGGCAGCGAAGGTGATATCAGTATTATGCTCAGTTTGGGAGTAAAATATCGGATCTTCCGCTATCAACTCGATCCTGAATTCACCGATGGTCACCTCGCCAGCTCTGAGTGGTGCCTGGATTGATGCATTCAGTTGCACACGGGTTTGGAGTTTCAGTCCGCCGGTGGTAGTAAACTTGAGCCACGTCAGCCCGTTCCTCGGAAGATCGAATGCCTCTTCTAAGTCTCGCCTTTTCTGCTCATAGGTGGCGGAATTGTCAGCCCGGACTCCGATTACCAGACGCATTATCCTTTCACGCCAGAACGACCTCGGAGTCTTTATCCCATGGAATCCGGGCCTATTCCACCTCACCACCTCGACGCCGCCGGAGCCGAAACCTGACGCATCCCTGATCACATAGTTATCAGTGGCCTGCCCCAACGCTATGGGAGCCGTGATGTTCGAAATCATGAGTACCCACCTCCTTGCTTGAGTGCAAAACCTGCACGCTCCATTAAAACATCAACATCTTGCTTATCCTGAACTGTAACATAAAAATTCTGTGTTACTTGCCCACCTCCGCCTCCGCCTATGCCCAAGGATTTCATAACCATTGCCATTCTCTTGGGAAAGTTCAGAGGCAGAACAACTTCGGGCCCTGCCTCCCCGACGATCCCCGGATGGCTTGCCAGCCCGCCTTTGGCCCAACTTCCACCACCACCACCGCCAAAAAGCTGCCCGCTGGGCCACGCTTCCTGCGGCAATCCGAAATCGAACTTGCCAAGTTCGGATGTTTTATTGGTCACGTTATCAATATCACTACTTATTTTGTTTATCTCATTTTTGAATTGCGGATAACCGCTCTGGATGCCATCCGTAAGCCCTCCAACATAGCTGGAACCTTCGTCCAAACCTTTTGACTCCATCTCCGCAACCTTTTCCTGATGGTCTCTCTCCATCTCGGCCAGTTCCTCCTCGTGTTTCCTGACAAGCCTGGTGATATCGTCTTCGGTCTGCTTGTCTCCTATGCTCTTGAATTCCTCGGCGTATTTCTCCCTGATCGCCAGTTCTTTGTCAAGCTCCTCCTGGAGTTTGGCTCGCTTCTTCTCGTAGGATTCCTTGGCATCGGCAACATCCTCATCATATTTCTCCTTCCTTTCAACGAAAGCGTCGGCGAAAATCTTATTTTCTTCGTTCAGTTCCTTTTTGATTTTGTCCAGTTTCTCCTGGAGCTTGTCTTTCACGTCGCCCACTTCCTCATCGTACTTGTCCTTTTTATCATCCAAAGCGGTTTTAAGACCGTTCTGCTCAAAAGCTATCATCTGCTCCAAGGCGTTTACCTTGTGCTTGTCGGCGTTATCGCCCAGAGCTTTTTCCTTGTCCAACTGGGATTTCAGGTTTCCGAATCTGGCCTCGGCTTCTCTTTTAATTAAAGTAGTCTCCTCGTTGTATTTCTTGGCGATTTTTTTAACCTCTTCTTCAACCTTTTTACGCTCATCCTCCATATCCTCCTTTATGCTTTCTGTTTTCTTTTTGTGCCTGGCCTCGATTTCGTCCATGGCGTCTTCGTAGTCCTCAGCCAAATCTGCCAGCTTGTCGTGGTAGTCCCGGCTTTCTTCCTCAAGGTCTTCGGTCAGCTTCCCGATGGCGTCTCTGTGGGAGATCACCAAATCCTCGAAACTCTCGTTGAAGTCTTTCACTCTTTTCTCGACCGCCCGCTGGTAGTCCCGGTTGGCCTTCTCGATATCCCGAAGCATCTTTTGGAGTTTCTTTTTCTGTTTTGCTGATAATTGTTCCCCGCCTTCCTCGGTCTGTTTAAACCTGTCCTCCCAGCCGGCACTATCGGATTGACCAACCTTTTTCCAGTATTCTCTCAAATTAAAAGTTTGGGCTTTGTAGGATGACGAGAAGGCGTTCGTTATGTCTCCCAAATCGCCCATTATCGCCTCACCGGTCTTTGCACTGTAGTCCTTCCACTCCGTGTAAACGCCTCTCAAGGCCTTGAAATCTCCTCTTGCCAAAGCCCACAATGCCTCCCCAAACGACTTGACAGTCGCTATCGACTCCTGGATGCCTCTTACGAATATCTGAACCACGTTAAAGACGACTCTTAGGCCTTGAGCGAAAGAGGCCAGTTGCTTGGTAACCCAGCTGAGAGCGTCAACCAGGTAGTCCCAAGGAATGCTGGTGATAAAGGACTTGATCGAAGCAACCACTCCATGCACGAACTCTCCGACCGATTTTGCTATGGCTCGAAGTTTGGCGTCGTTCTCGTGTGCCCATTTCACAATCGAACTTACAAAATCATAAATCGTTTTGGTAATTTCGTATAGAACCGGTCCAAAAATCTTACCTAAAGAGTAGGTAATTTCTTTAACACGGTCTTTGGTCGACCGTATAATCTTGCCAGCGTTTTTCATCGCGGCTCCATAGGCACCGGTGTATTTCTCGCCCTCCTGGAGAATATAATTTACCACTGCCTGCTTTCTTTGGGACTCGGTCAATTCCTCGCTGGTTTTACCAAGCGTTCCGGCATATCTCCGGTAAATGTTGTCGAGATGCTCAACCAATCCTAATTGCCTTAGGAGCCAGGTGTTGCCTGAAGATATTGATTGCGAAATTCGTTCTATGGTTTCTGAAGAAGAAACTCCCGAAGCAACTGCGATGTTCTGGGCGGCTGCGGCCAATTCGGTGGCCTGGGTGTAGTCCACCTGGTTCCTGATCAAGTCCGTCAAAAGTCGATTGGCAGCCACAGTGGTTACGTTTTGGTCGACAACCGAATCTCTGACTTTATCAACCGCCTCAGCAGTTACGCCGGCATTGTTAGCAACCACGTGCATTGCGATTGCTAGCCCTTCAATCTCCGACGCTCCTGCGGCAACATCAAGAAACATTTTAGGAAGACTGGCCAAGGTAGAAATAAGTTTTTGGAATGCCGAGACGGCGATCTTGGCAGTTATCCCGCCAAGAGCCACACCAGCGACCAGCTCCCCGAAACCCAAGGCGGCAGTCTTGGCGGTGGCTCCCTGTTCCCCCACCGCACCAGACAACTTACCCAGGTCTTTTTCGACCTCTTTCAGTGTCGCTGAGGCCTTGTTGATTGCCTCGATGACTATCGCTAAACTTGTTTGTTGGTCTGCCATTTTTATTCCTTCTTCCTCATGTCCCTCTTATTTTGAAGGTTGGCAGCCTCTAGTTCGGCCTTCCTGAAGCCCGCTATCATTTCTATCCAATTCTCGGGCATATTCCAGTAGGTGAACCAGTCTCCTCTAAAGTGTTCCTGAACCAGTCTATATTCCCAGTACTCAGGAGGCACTTTCCGGAAGCTGCCTTGATAAGCCCAGTAATTCTTAATAGCATTATAATCTATTTTTTTTTTACTCTACCGGATGGCAACGCTTCCTGGAGAAGCTCAAAGTCGGGAGCCGGTAAATCATCAAGGATCTTCTGCTCCAGCTTGACCTTGTTGCCATCCTTACCAATAAGATGTTTGACAGCCAGCATAACTGCCTTGTCCTCCATCTTGCTTCGATAAGAGACATCTATCCGTTTGAGCTTCGGTTTGCCACCTAAATGTTCGAACTCCGCACTTTCCAGCATTATAGCTTCGATTGCTTTTCTCTCGCCTCGGGTGTAGTAATCATAGACTACAGCCTTCATGCCAGATTTCGGCAGAGCGACTTCTTTAGTTGGTCTCTCCATTTTCACCTCCTTTCGATTAATAGCTTGTCTGCGTATTGACTAAATCAACACTCAGAGTCTTGGCATCACTCAAGTTGAAATTGCCATCAAGGGCAACCGTCTGACTCACGATATCATCTTGGCCGGTTGCTCTGCCCCAATCTCGGAAAGACATTGGAGCGAGAGTAATTTCTAGCTTCGGGTGGGTAGCTGTTCCGATTGTTATATCGGTATTCTCAGCGGTAATCAAGCAAGCTTTCTTATCGCCGTCCAGCATATAATCCCGGATGATTGAATCGCCGTAAATGGCCTCCAGATCACCGGAAGCAGTGAATGCCTTGTTAACGATGTCGGTTGGATCTAAACTTCCCAAATCCATCCAATCCTCAACATTCTTGTTGAAAGTTAAATTGAACGCTTTAACTGCGGTCGCTGAGGCAGTTCCCAAGGCCGCAATCGTTGCTGCGAACTTAACTGATACGTGCGACGCTAAAAATATGTTCTCGGCGGAGTAACTTGGGGTAGAAGCTGTTTCTACTCCTATCTTCGACATAAATCCTGCCGAGTATTTAACGAAGTCCTTAGCTACGCAGTTAATGGTCAAGCTGTTCAGCATCCCCAACGCAAACTTTTCGTCCTCGTTTCCGTCATCGTGGAATATAGTCAACGATGGATGCGTATTTGTGTTCAGTCTGGTGAATTCGTGAGTATAGGACTCATCAATCGCTGTTCCACTACTCCAAGTCCCCAAACAGGCCGCCAAAAGCAACCCAAATGACTTATCGTAGACAATTCCACCAAAAGAACCTTCTCCTAGCTTTTCCACCACTTTCGCATCAGATCTTCCATCAATCACGCCAAGCCCAGATTCCTCGACAGCGTAGTCGGCTCTCGGGTTGAAATCAAAATCAACCTTTGGGAGCCAAAATGAAGCTGTAGTTTCAGCCGTTCCTCTCTCGGTCTCTCTGGCAATACCTACGTTAATTAACCTACCTATTTTAGTAGCCATAGTTTTTTTTCACCTCCTTCCCACTACTATATCAGATTTTTATAATCTTGGCTATTTTTTCTTAGATTTCGCTTCGGCAAGCTTCCTGGCCTCTTTCGGGTCGGCGGCCTCCACGCTCACGCCCAAGTCAGGAAAGAAGTGCACAGTTTTAACAACCTTGCCTTCTTTATCATGTTTCTCTAGTTTTGCCGTAATACCGGCCTTGATACCCACTTTTTCGTCTGGCATGTTCACCTCCCTTCTCAAGATGTGTTCTTTATCTTAATTTTAACGGTAAAATATGAATGAATTTCCTTCGCAACCCCGCCAGTCATTTCTCTTTCTCCCCAGACTGTCCGGTGTTCCTGATAGACCACCGTGTTCTCCAAAGTAAAGTGGTTTCTCATCACATAGGTAATAGAGGATTCAATCGGATTCCCGTCGCTGTCTCTGCCGCCTTCAATTTCCATCAGGAACCGCTCCGCCGTACCTTCATCCAGGTCTTTCCTCTGGTACTTGGCTGGGTCGACGCAGACACCAATGATGAACTCTCCGGTCATCAAGTCATAGACATTGTCCAGCTGTTCTACATTTTTTGAAAGCGGTTGGACGAAAATGGCAGGCAGGTCTGCCGATGCAAGCTCAAGTGGATTGCCAAGATAGAAGCGTTTGATGTGCCTCGCCTCTCCGAGGTTTTTCCTCAGCAATTCGATGATTTTGTCAGCGATTATGTTCAAATTGTCTCCTTACTTAAACCTCAAAAACTTGTGAAACTCTTCAACTATGTTCTGTCTAGTCCTTTCAACTAATAATAGCATAGGTCGTCTAGGGAGTCTTGTCCTGGACGCCCGACTCTGGTGGAATCCGAAATACGGCGACCTACTGGTAACAACCGCTTTCCTGCTATCAACATGGCTGTAGAAACTCCTCTTTAATGCCCCAGTCCTCTGAAGTATCGGATGTTCTCCCCCGAAACCTGCCCTGATCCTTCCGGCCACCGTGGAAGGTGCCAGAGGTGCCCAACCGCCAGCCAACCCACCTTCGGTAGCAAAGTTCCTCTCGACATCATTCAAGATTAACTTAGACGACTTCCAGAGAGGTTCTTTGAAATTGCTAACCTTCCTGTGCGTCATCGCAAGGATTCTGCTCAACTCAGGCACGCCTTCGATCCGGAATCGCAACCTAAAATAGTCTGGCATTAGAATTTATCCTTCAATTCAAAGATGCGGTCATCGTCCGTATCTTCGGTTGATTCATCGGGATAATATGACAAGCCTCCACCTCTACCAGTTTCCGCTTGGTCAGCACCTGCGTCCTCATCATATAGAATATACTTTCCTGTTGCAAGCCCGTCAAGCCTTTCTCTGGCCGCTTTCAACCTGGCTTCTGCCGATCTCACTTTCTCAGTGTTGCCGGCATATTGGTCTAACCAGATGAACCCAACGGCCATATCCCTGACAATGTTCCTCAAGAATGAGGAATTTTTTGTCAGAGGAAATGTGTAACGGTTTCGTAGTGCTGCCCAGACTTCTCCCTGAGCGTCTTGCCGATACTGGTCAATATAGCTATCCTCGATGGAATAGTTCTCCTTGAACCCAGCAGAATACCTAATCCTGTAAAGAGAGATTAGGTCGGTTGACAGTCCACCACCCGTGATTTCCTTAGCATCGAGAACACTGGACTCAACTGAGCCAACAACACTCAGGTAGGTTGCCTTGTATTTGTTGTCCTGAGTTCCTCCAGAATCCTCGAAAAACGTTCCCTGCGGATTGTCAACTTCAATGTCTTTTGGCGAGCCTTCCGATGATAAATGCTCCCAGATATTAGCCGTAGTGTTCCAGCGGTAGAATTTTCTCTTATTGTAGAGAAACTGGAACGCTGGGTCGTCTTGGTAGTGCGGATAAGTTGTAGCAGTATCTATCGTAATCGCCCTGCTAGACTCATCAGTTCCAGTAATTTTTCTAAGCTCAGAGGTTTCTTTGCCGTATTGCCCGATACACAGGTATTTGTTGCCTTCGAATTTCGAGGCGTTCTTGACAGGTATCTCAGTTACGCCAGCTGCGATATCACTTCGCAATTCAGACCGCTCCGTGATAGCCACGTCTGGCTCTAATACTGCGTTAAACTGCATTGCCACTCGTATTCACCTCCTTTCTAAAATACATCGCTTCTAATAAAAGCCGTGTCCCCAGTGCGGACTATGAAATTGGTACTGGTTATCACATCCGTAATCGTTATTATTTCTGCCAATTCTAACTCGACATTGTTCTTCATACTTTCTCCAATCGTCAAACTGTCTGATAATCCAAGTGTGTGTGCTGTCATTGATATTTAGACCTTAAAGGTATTCTCCTTGCTCTGGTTGTTATTATCTGTCTTAAAAATGTTTTTCGACCAAGCCTGCAAGTCCAAGCCCAATCACTAGTCCATTCTTCTTTTATTCTAACAGACTCCGAAAAAACCTTGCCTGGCTTCTTAGAAATGCTTTCAGAAATACTAATTCCGTCCGACAAGGGCATTACCACGTAAAGAATCACTGAATCTGCTATTAAAATGGAATCTGAAAATTCCCTAATAAAATCTGCTTGACTGCTAAACGCTTCACTAATTGCGACTGAATCATCGATTTCTATAAACTGCCTAGTTTCCAAGCTTTCAGCAATAGTAAAAGCGTCTGCTAATTTTTTACTTGCCGTTTTTTCTAAACTCTCTGTGCAATCAATTACATCCGTAAGATTGAGGGTTATGACTTCAATCTCACTATCGGCAATCGACAAACTCTCAACCAGAATTTTAACAAGAGTTTTGGCAATTTCTTCGGTGATACTGACCGCATCTACCAAGGCTGGTTTCTCCACCGCTTCGGTTTCGGACTCTGTGATAGAGACGCTGTCGGCCAACCTGAGCGTTGCCTGGTTCGCCAGAGTTTCAGCGATTGCCAGAGTTTCGGTCTTGAAGAGCCCGATTTCCCAAACCAAACCTTCGCTAAAACCCACAGAATCGGCCAGAGACCGTTTAAATTCAATTGCCTCGGCAATGTCCTCGCTAATTGCGATAGCGTCAGAGAGGACCAAGCTGACAACTTCTGCTTCGCCATCCGCGATTGGCAGAGAGTCTGAAAGATTCTTGACCATGTTTCTGACCGAACTTTCAGCGATTGGCGTCAGAGAGTCTTCCAAGTGTTCGACTCTCTTTGTGATCTCGCTGTCCGAGAAGACGACGGAATCGGCCAGAACCTTTATAATGTCCTTAGCTTCTGTCTCAGCTATGCTCTGAGTGTCAGTTGGGGTCCGGTAGAATTCATTAACTCTGGCGGAGCTTTCAGAGATTGAAATTTGGTCTGACAGTGCAAGAGATGCACCGTTGGTCACCGCCTCTGATATCGGAACGCTCTCGGCAAGCGAGACAGTTATTGCCTTCTGTTCTGATTCGGCTATCGAAACGGAATCGCCCAGAGATTTGGTTATTATCTTGGTAAGACTCTCCGAAATGGCAACACTGTCGGCTAGTTTCGGGGCGGTTGTCTCAATCTCGCTTTCGGTGATCGATATGCTGTCTGAAAGAGACAGCGTGGTCTGGTTGGCAAGAGTCTCGGAAATCGCCAGAGTTTCGGCGAGTGACTTGGTTGCACCTTTGGTTATCTCGTCGAACAAATCACAGGTATCCGAAGACTTTTTGCCAGTTGTTTTGGCAAGAGACTCGGCGATCGGGATGCTGTCCAAAAGCTGGGCACCAAGAGATATTGCTGTCTCCAATCCTTCCGCGATACTCAAAGCATCCGACAAACCTTTAACTATCGCCCTGGCGGTGACTAATCCCTCAATCATCTGGTTGTCGGATTTGACTAAACTAATTGTGAAGGTTTTTGCTTCGGCAAGAGCCAATGAATCCGCTAAACTTTTTACCACCTCAAAATCATTAATCACCTCTGAAAATGTTATTGAATCAGAAAGCCTCGGCTGTGGCTCGAGCGAAACCGCCTCGGCAATGGAAATACTGTCGGAAAGCGGGATCCCAATGTCCATACCGGCAGCATCGCTAAACGCAACAGAGTCTGAAAGCGAAAGGTAAAATTCTACTGTTCTGGCAAGGTTTTCGGAAATGCCAATACTGTCACTCAAACCAATCATAGTCTCATTGGCAAGGTTCTCTGAAATGCTTAGAGAATCAGCTAGAACCAGCTTAATGGTCTCTACCTCGCTATCCGCTATCGAGAGGCCGTCGGAGATTGCTTTTTCAAAATCTTTAGCCAACGCTTCACTAATTGACTGGCTATCACTTTTTGTCAATTCAATCGCTATTTTCGTAATATCTTCTGCGATTGATTGGTTATCGGATAGAATCTTTACTGGTTTTTCAACTTCTGACTCGGCGAAAGTTATAGCATCATCCAAACTTCTGTAAAATTCATTAACAATAGCTAGACTCTCTGCTATAGATTGAGTGTCAGATATGTTTAAAGTTGACTTATTCGCCACCGACTCTGCGATTGACAATAGGTCAGTCAACGCCAATGTGAATATTTTGGCCTCAACTTCGGCGATTAAAAGAGAATCGCCAAGTTCGAGAGCAAAAGTAACGGTTCTAACAAAGCTTTCAGTAATAGACTGAGAGTCGCTTAGAGAAGCGTTCTTGCCATAGTTAGTGCCGTCGCCGTACTTGAAGGCGTTATATTTAGCCATCTATTTTTCTCCTTTAAGTTTGTTCCGTTAATTAGATTTTTCCGCCTGGTTGTTTTCTACTTTTATCAGCATTTTTTCTTCAAAAGATACCAAGATATTGGATTAGGCATAAATTACCTTCTTGGTTCTAATTTTACAATTCTGCATCGGCTTGTATCCATGCTGTAGTTTTATTATTAGACATTAACATTGTCGCATTACCAGCAACCAAATTTCCCGATGTGGTAATACTAATATAAGCTCCATCTCGTGAACTGTTACTTGAAGCACTAGTAGCCGTAGAAGCCTGAACTCCCGTAGCACTTTTAGTAACGGCAAAATCAGCTGCCCCACTTACGGTAATAGTTGGACTGTCCCTCATTGCTGTAGTGAATGGTATCCACACCTTGGCTGAGGTTGTCCCAAAACATTGACCAACTCCAAATGTCTTATATGCGTAATCAATAGAACTTGTTTTGTAGCAATACCTTTGGCAAGCCGCCAACTCATCTTCAAAACTCTTTGGCTGGAATGGCAGGGCAACTTCGCCGGCACAGAGTTGAACTTGGGCAATGTCAACATAACCAACACCAAACCCTTCGGCGGTGTCTGTTCCAACACGAGTATCATAAGTATCATCGCCCCAAATTAAAGAAAAAGTTGATCGCAATGTATCATTATTCTCGGTTCCAAATGTTTTTCCCGATAAAGTATTAAGAGTAAAAGTATGGGTGTATTTCGTCCAGGTTGAAGTAAGAGTAATGTTATCTCCATTTATAATTTCTGTGGAGGTTGGAGTGCCGCCCGCCCCGTAATCTTGTTGTAAATAAAAACCCAGCCTTTTATTGGCAATATCGCTTCTAGCCCAAAAGCTGAGTGTTACTTTTTTACCAGCACCTGCCAAAAATCTTGTTCCATGTTCTATTTTTTGGCCTACCATCATTACATTCGCACCAGAAGGAGCTGCGACCCCAGAACTCTCAGCAAATCTCATATGGTAAAATGCTCCTGCTATATCGCCAGAAGCCAGCGATTGCCTTGACCATGTCATGTTGGCAACATAATTAGCAGTGGCATCGTATCCCCACCTATCTGCAGTTTGATAATTTCCGCCAGCGTGAAAATCACTTACACTCGTTCCTCTTTGCCAAATGTCAAAGTTGCCGTTGATTATGGCTTGGCGAGTTATAGAATAAGTTGGAAGGGCAACTTTCGCATAATAGTCAAGAGAAGTGGCAACGGCGGAATCGTTAACGCCAATCTTAGCCTCCAGGTTGTTGACGTGTTTCGCCAGCACGTCGTCAACATTGTCTGCTACGCTTGATAAATCGGTTGGAAAATCAGCCATTTTTACCTCTTTTCTATTTATAACTTATAAAACATCCTCTGTCAAGCTCTGCCTCTTGCCCTCCTTGACTCCTTCGTCGTATACCTTTTTCAACGCTTTGACCATCGTCACCAGAGGAACTTGTTTGACGTGGTCGCAGAGAACATCCCAATCAGCACAAACCTTAAATCCCTTCTTCTTGGCCTTCTTGCAGAAGTAGTAATCGTGTCCCAAGGAGCGTGTGCCATTTTCACGGATTAAGTCGGCAAAAGGAGCTTTAATCGCCTCTAGAACTTTTCTCTTAATCAGCATACAACCAGCACCAAGACCGTCAACCTCAACTAATCCCTTCCTTTTAGAAGTAGTTTTATATTGACCATCGGGCATCTCATCCATCGCCAGCCACTCGAAATGGTCAATTCGCCACATAGGATAGACGCCACCGACCACGTCAAGGTCGTGCTTAACCATTTTCAGAGGATTGCTGAAAGGAATGGTGTCGGAATCTATGAACAGCAGGTGCGTGTGTTTCGTTTTTTCCAAGAAATATTTGCAAACGGTGTTCCTGTTCGAATAGGTGGGATTAATATATGAGAAGTAAAGCTCCGCCTTGTATTCGCTCTCATAAATCCACTTCGAGAGCTTGGCCTCAAGACCTGTCACCGTATTACCTGTGTGGGTGACAGCTACTAAAATGCTAGATTTTTTCATTAGTTTTTATTATACCTTTTAAGTCCTGGTGCTCCTCTATTGGCTTGCCAGTGAACTTTCATATGACAAGACCTACATAGTAATTGTATATTTTCAAGCTGGCAATTCTTCTTATCAAAGTCGATATGGTGGCAAACCAAGTCGCTCCGCTTCTTGCCAATCTTGCCACAGATTTGGCATCGTCCTCTATCTCTTACAAATATCTTGTGCTTTAGCGTGCCATTCCATTCTTTGGAATACGGCCTTGGCAGTCCACCCTTCCAATTTACATTTTTAGAACCTTTTTGAATAGGACTATTTTTCTGTGCCTGTCTAAGATTGGGTGGAATTTTGCCCTTTTTAGATTTTGTATGACACTGTGGTGAACAATAATGATTTTTTGACCTTATAAGATGACAGTGTTTCCTATAAAATCGCTTGCCACAAATAGGACAAATTAGCCACTTGCCAGTCTTCGGCTTCTTTCCCCAACCAATCGACATTTTTTGTAAAATCCTTCGGCGTTCGGGCTCGGGCTTGTTAGCCCAGTGCCAACTAGGTCTCATAACCCAATTATACACCAACCAAAAGTTACAATCAAACCCAAGCCCTAATCGCCTTTTAACTTTAATCCATTTGAATTTAATTCCACTTGAAGTTTGTTCCTTGGTGCTTAGCTAAAACACTTAGTTTTAACCGAACGTTACAGTCCCACTTTGTTACTCTCTTAATTGAGGACTAGGCCATTTCTGCCTAGTTCTGCATGTCGCCATGCAGTTCGGACTATCTCTTCAGCCAATTGCTTGGTTGCTCCGCCCATAGTCTCTACACACGCCCGAAGTGGTTTAACCACCTCTGCTTGGCTCGGGATTGTCTCAAAGAGATTTTCCCCGAATTCACGGAGTTTCATCTCTACCTTACGGTAGAGCGACTCGTTTCTACAAGTAATCTGCAACGTATCGCTAGCACCTTTATTGATGACACTGAACGTCTGAGCACAAAGCATTGTGCCAGAGTCGGCAGTGTGGCTGTTGAAGATTCCGGCCTCGGTGATAGCACCAGTGCCATCAGCGGCTGCCCAGTCACCAATATAAACCACTTTGTTATCGTCACCGCCAGCACCTTGAGTAAAGGAAGTCAGAGTGTTTCTGTCTGACTCTCCGCCCAACTGAGTGTCAGTTGCACTCAAAGTAGTGGTCACAGTTCCGATAGCCATATCGGACATTACTGACTCGCCTGGAGTCGAGGCCATCTGGTCGGCAACGTGAGCATCACCCACATCCGTAAAGACATTGTCGAACTCACGAAGCTCCTTGATTTTTCCTAGCTCATCCCGCAACTCAGCACGTCCATGACCTACAATTTGTAATCCTGCTTTCATATTATTTTCACCTCCCTTCTGCAAGCCAAATTATATACCCATAAATGGGTCAATCCTAAATTTGTTTTTTAGTTGAGATCGGCTCCACGCCGAATCCGACTTTTTCGAGGTCTGCCTTAGTGATGCCTTGTTTCTTGAGCTCTTCAAAGTTCTTGGCCCTGACAACCGCCCCGCCAAGAGAAATCACGTCGAGCTCAACCTTTTTGCCGGCAATAGTTTTCGTTAGTTTAATGCTCACTTCTTTTCACCTCCTTTTAAAGCCTCTAAGACTTCTTTTTTGCTGCCAAACTGCTCTGGTTCCTTGACTCCGTGAGCATTGGCATAATCATTCAGTTCTTTCCTGGTCCAATCCAGAGAAGGCTCGGGTTCTGGCTCGACTTCCTCGGGAGCTTTCTTTGGCTCTGCTTTCTTCTTGGGTTTTGCCTTCGGCTCCTTTTTCGGCTTTTCTTTGACTTCCTCAACAACGCCTTCCCGAATCGTGGCACGGGCCTCGCTTTCAGAGAGGTCAAGTTCCTCGCCGACTCCGTATTCTCGGTCGGCCCGGACAGTTCCCAATAAAACTTTTACTATCACTTCTCTCACCTCCTCTCTTATTATAACCCGCCGTGGCAGGCGGTTCTCCACTTAATATTGCCCCACCACACCTCTTGGGTAACATCATATTCTATACTAGAATCGACAAACGGAGTAATCTGGTCGGAAATTACTTTGTTGAAAAACCACGCCTCGGCTTCTGTTATTTCCTGGCTGTCGTCCTTGTGCAAACCCATCGCTTTGGCGGTCGCTTCTGCTATTGAAAGCGTATCGGTTTTACCCAAAACAGCACTTTTGGCGATCTCCTCCGCGAAGGTTTGATTATCGGTAAGTCCCAAAACCACCGCAACCTTGGAGATAGATTCGGCAAAACTGATGCTGTCCGAGGTCACCATACTGATTAGATTAGCCAACTGTTCAACAATTGAGATGTTGTCTGTTGGGGTTAAAAAGGCATCCCATTGGCTGGCTAATGACTCAGAAACAGCCATAGAGTCGGCTAGTGCCTTCTCTGGAGCTTCAATTTCGGAGTCAGCAAAAGAAACAATGTCAGACAAAGGCTTTGTAATTTCCTTGGTTAACGCTTCCGAGATAGAAAGACTGCCGGATTTTGCCAATCCCACATCCTTAGCTTCGCTCTCGGCCATGCCGACAGAGTCCGATGGCGTCTCAAAATATTCTACAGCCATTTTTATGCTCCTTCTGTTAAGTCAGTTTCTAAATCTTCGGCGATTGTCAAAACATCGCTCAGTTCTAACACTGGTATTGCTTTCACTATATCATGACCTGGTTGAATGTTCATATCACCGCCAGCGTCTAGGTTTCCGACTAAAGCTGTGTTTGGCGGTAAAATCCAGTAGGCACCGATGAAGTTCATATTCCACATCGAGCCGTACTGGGGCATCGAGTTCTTGAATTTTTCCGTTCCACCCGTGCCTTCCAAAAATCCAACAACACGCTGGTCAGCACCAACATTATTGACCATCATCGTCTTAATCCTGATACATTTGTCGGCCCCAGGTGCGGCTATAATTTCCGTCTCGCCAGAAGCGGTGATGTTTTTGGACGCAGGATAGAAGGCAGTGCCTTCGTTATCCGTAGCAACCACAACCTCATCATATCGAGGTTTCCTAAACTTGGCGTATTCTCTAGCTCTCAAACCTTCCGGTTTGATTTCGTTAGAGGATAGCTTTGGTTGATTAGCCATACTATTTTTCTCACCTCCTTTATTTATTTGTGTTTAGAGTGTCCGCTATTCAGAGGAGACAGCTTGACACTATTTAATAATTAGCTAGTCTGACCTTTCAAAATCACTCTTTCTCTAGTCGGAAAGATTGCCAACATATTCCCACTTGCATTGCAGGCCGTATTAAAGTCGCAAGTGCAAGACTCGATATTCGTTGCATGGGTCGTAACCGTTGGCAATGTGCCTTCAAGCGTGTTATCTGCATAAGCAGCCACACAAGCGGTTACCGCAGGAATTGCCTGCAATCCTAATTTGTCGTTAATTCCGACCGAAACGGTGTCTGTGCCGGCGTGAGTCTCTGCCGGAAGCAGAATCGAGGTAACAACCGCAAAAGCCTTGCTACCTTGAACCTCACTCGAACCATTAAGAGCAATCGTTTCAGTGATAGTTTTACCACGAATGTTCTTGCCAGTGATTACCACATCGCCAGCATTGCCAGAGGCATTGCCTTTAATGCTCAGACCTCTTGGGAAGTCTGGGTTGGTAATATCGGCCGTGATTGTTTGAGCAGCGTCAGTCAAATCTGTCGCAGCCAAAACGACGGCAGCGGCATCGGCATCGGGAGCGGTCCATTTCTGGACTACCATAGAGCCGAGCCCCAAAAACCCATAGCCAACAAACGTGGCATATTTATTTTTAATAATCATTATTGCTTTTCACCTCCTCTCCCAGAGCATCAATAACATTTTCGGACTGGGTAAACCCATCCCGTTATTAAAAATGTCCTCTACTGTGTTATTAGCTTACCACTGTTGTGTAAAGATAACCACAAGCAGCAGCTACGACTTTTTCGTCCCGGACTTCACCTGCCTCGATGAAATCTCCGTCTCTCTTTTCCTCTCTCCACTTTTTGACTCTAAAACCTCTACTCTGGAACTGGTAACCGAAGGACACTTTCTTGATCCCCGGAGAAGACTCCGCATAAGCCAGAGCCACTTTCTTGCCCCAGATATAACCAAGATTTTCGCTCGCACCTTCCTGTGAGCTGTCGTAAAGTGCCTTGCCAACGATGTATTTATCGACTTCGAAAAGTGCAGCTAAAATGTCGTTGGTAACCACTCCTCTTTGGGTATATTTAATTCGTTCCAGGATGTCTGGATGGTCTAAGAGCTTCAAGTGAGCTTGGATTCCAATCACCATAACATTCGGCATCTTGCCTGAAGCAGCGTGAACGGTTGCCTTTGCTGAACGCACATCGCCTATGGGGTCGCTACCTGCGTAGTCATCCCATTGGTTGGCTCCAGATAAAGCGGAGGTCTGAGTACCAAAGGTTGCGGCTGCAAATGCAATATCCGCAACTCTTTTCTCTCGCCCTAATTGAATCAATTCTGTCAAGCCTTCCGTAGTATCAACGTCCATATTAAGAGGAGTGTCCTGATTCGCCCTAAGCCTGTCCGGGATTAGCTCCTTGAGAGCATATTCCTCACAGGAATAGGTATCAGTCGTAGTATTCCATTCCACCTCGTTAGCTTCGGCACCCAATCCTCTCTTGGACTGAGGCAGCCTCCAATCACGGGTGTATTTGAAATACTTGTCGGACTCCTTTTTAACGGGAACTACGGGCATTACCAAATCGGAAATTAAATCTTCGTTTGTATACCTAACCGAGATGCCAGATAAAATAGCATCTTCGTGAACATTTGAAATTAAAGGATTCATATTACTTTTTCACCTCCTTTCAATATATCACTATAATACACCACCAAATCTATGATGGTTTTCATCCGCTTTTAATCGGATTCGTTCGCTTGAGCGTGACCACCTGGTGTAAGTAGAACTTCGATTACAGCGTTTTCTGCCAACGCAGCTTCCAATGCAATTCCGATGACTGACTTTTGGTCGGCATCGGCTGGTGTTCCCTTACCACTAGAAGACATTAGTTTCTCTCCTTGGTCACAGGTAGCAGCCATTTTCAACTTAGAAGTTCCACCTATCACCACTGACGCAGCTTCTCCGCTTTCAGGCTTGTTTTGGAGAACTCCAATAACGTGTGTGCCTTCCGCAGCTGGTGTGCCAGCGACTACAACGGTGTTGTCTGTTGACGTCATCATCACAGCATAATACTGCGAGCCGGACAGGTCTGCACCTGCCAAGAACGTCTTGACAATCTGATTTGATGCTTGTGCCACAATTACTCACCTCCTTTCCTTATAAGAATTCAGGTTTTTCCGTGGATTTCCTAACCAGGCTTATTCTTTGAACAAGTCCGGCTTCTCTCTTTGAAGCGTTTTTATTGCTTCGCCGTAGGTTTTGGCTTTCTTGTCATCAACCATTTTGTTGGCTTCCGCCTCGATGATCGACTTCTTGTCGGCCTCGCCTTCAGCTCCTCCTTGCTCTTCAAACAATTTTGAAGATATCGGGGCAAGCTGTCCCAAAAACTCAGAGAACAGTTTTGCGACTTTGGGAGTTGCAGCCATCAATAATCCGACCGCAGCTTTTTTGTTCTTAGGTAGAAGGACGCCTTTCGGATTGCTTTCAGAGAACATATATCCTTGCACTTTCTCCGTAACCTCTTTGAAACGGAGTTTTGCCTCAACGATTCCCATCTTGGATTTCAGTTCGTTGAGCTCTTTGGTATGCTCGGCTTTGGAGATGAAGCGCTCGCTTGCCTTTACCGCCGCTACACATTTTCCGTTCTTCATGATGCCTTTTTTCCCATCGGGCATTGTGCAGGCGGCACCGTCTTTTTCTTTCTCGGCAGCCTCTATTTCAGCTTCCTTCTCCTTTTCTTCCTTGTCCTCAGCCTCCTTAGCTAACTCTGCTTTAACTTCTTCAAAGGCCTTTTTGTCCTCATCGGATGCGTCCTCTGGAAGTTCAAATTCAGTGTCTTCAGCCAATTTTGCTTTAAGTTCTTCTTTGGTCATTCCTATCTCACCTCCCTTCTCGTCGAATTCACTGGTAAAACCAGCGTATAAGTTTTCGGAGAGAGCCACCGGTGCCAGGCTTTTGAAATACGGTCGGTTTGTCAAGGCACCGCCGATCAATACGTTCTCGAAGTGGTCGTGGGTTTCTTGGTCCTCGTAGTCGAAGTCAAACTCCGGGCTGAAATACTTGAAAATCCCGTCCTTGATAAGCTGCTGGCCCAACTTGGTCCACTCAACCGTTGCCTTCAGCTTTGCCTTGCCGTCCTCGACAACCTTCTTCAGTTCTCTATACCAGCCTGCGGCACCTTTCTCCGGCATGTGCTCCTGGTCAACCGCCAGGTCGACCTTACGGATCTTGTTGTCAAAAGATTGAACGAACTTGTCGATATCGTCCTCGCCAATCTTGATTAATCCATACTGCGGGTGCTCCCACTCGCCAGCACGTAAGACCTCAATCTCCGAGGTTTTCTGCTTGAAAGTCTGGCCTTTCAGGTCAATCTGCGGGACGAGACTCTTGAGGAACAGCTCGGATGCCTTCTTGGTCTTCACTTCGCCAGCGTGGGATTTGCCGGCCTTGTCATAGCAGACGTGCATATACTTGTTGGGGTGCCCTTTAACCGCAATAGTTCTTACTCTGCCTCCTTCTCTCACGCATTTCTCGAAGTCGGCAGGAAATTTTAATGCCATTTGTATCTCCTTTTTAGATAATAGTTTAATAAAAATCTGTTGTCAAGTTATTCCACTCTCTCTTTATAAACTCCCATTCCGTAAGGCATCTTCCTCTTGCCGCTTCCAGGCAACGGGTATTCCAAGTCCTTGAACTCCCATGCTGGAACTGCCGACTGCGGCCTAAGCGTTTCGGGAATACCAGTGAAAGGCGGCGGGTTTTCCTCTTCCTTTGTTATCGCCACCCAGATGCACCTGCAGTGAAAGTGAACCGCTCCTGGCTTGTAGGCCGAAAACGCCTTGTCGTCGACCCCGATCACCCGACCGTCCATGCTTCGGCAATAATTACAGGTCGCACCGTCCAGGATGGCCGACCACTGGTATCCGTAGAGGTCGTCCTTGAAGGCCTTGAAAGTGTAAATCCTCCCGCTATTCATCTCGTCCGAGGTTATTAATGCGGCAGTGGCCGGGACATTTTTGTTGAAGAACGAGTCAATCCCGGAGGTAACTTCTGCTAAAGCCTGTTCGTCGGTAACCGAAGGATCCATCATCGCGACCGCAGCGATTCCCTTTATGTTCTTCAGGAGCTGTTTTTCGTGGCGGTCCGCGAGGTAAAATGCCCTCTGCGTTACCTGCTTGTTTATCTCGGCGGTGGTGATGGGTGCCGGCTTCTTGATCTCGTAGCTCGACTTCAGTTTCCCATATTCAAAGAGTTTCTTGATTTGCTCCCTGAAAACGGCGGCATATTGTCCCTTCAGCTGCCAGGATATCCTGTGCAGGTCGGCGAAGTCCTTCCTCTTTATCGCATCCTCGAAAAGAGTTATCAGCCTGGCTTTCTCCCGATTAAGAACCGAAAGCATTTTGGCGACGGTTTCCCTTTCCGCAGTATCCATAAAGTCTCTGATCTCGTCGAACCTGACTCGCGTCTCTACTCTCGTCAATTCCCGGTGGTATTTAGTCTTTTTTTTTTCCTTAAACTGGCCTTCCTCTTCTGGTTTGCCTACCTTCTTCTTGGTCTGTACAACCGGCTGCACCCTGCTGCCTTCCGGCTTCTCTGGGAGCTTCAAGACCTTCCTGAGGTAGTCTTCCGTCTCCGGATCGGAGGTTAGCATTCCCGAGAATGTCAAGGTCTGGACCGCCTCGGCCAGCTCCTTGATGTCCTTGTTCCCCAGGTCAGAGTGGGTGAGCTTCGGGTACTTCTCGACCGTCCAGTTGTAATCGACCAGCTTCTTGATCTCATCGTTGATAACCTCCTCGATCAGCTTCGCCGACGAATCGAGAGCCGACAGGAAAATCTGGGACTGGTCTTTCGCCAAAGCGTAGCTGCCGGTGCTCTTGCTGCCGAGGTCGATGAACTGGGCAAGCACGGACTTCAATATCTCCCTGGTGTGGTGCTCGAGCATCTCCTGAACGCCTTTCGTTGTGCTGGCCTTCAGATCCATCATCTCAACCTCCCAGCCGGTCTTCTTGACGATGTATGCCTTCTCGTGGCCTCTCAGGTTTTCGCCCAGCTTCTTGGCGTCATTGTAATCGTCGTCGGTAAACCCGTCGGGCAGAGTGACAATCGGGATGCCGATGCCGAGCCTCTCTGTAGCTACCGCGTCGATCTTGTAGTATTTATCCCTGAAGAACCAGTGCTTGTAGGCCTGCCGGAGAATCGAGGTGCCGAGGTAGTTATCTCCTTCCCTGCGGTAGACAAAAACCATCAGCTTCTCTATCGGAATTTCAATGGTAACGAAATTATCGTCCTTGTAAGTCCTCTGGGCAATGCTCCTCAGCTCTCCGTTCTTGTCCACGTTCCACTTCTGAATTGTTTTAGGCAGTCTAGGCGCCCATTTCCTCCAGCCGATCTTACCATCCTCGGTCAGCTTGTAGATCACCTCGAAAACCATGCAACCGTATGGGTGCATCAGAAGGATCTGCCGAAGCGTGTCCTCCCACGGAATAGTCAAACCATTAAACATATTATCCTTGACAAACTCGGCAATCTCCTGGTCCTGTGTATCTTCCGAGGCCGGCTCAATATCCCACTCTGCGGAGCGGATGGGGAGCTCGCACATTAAGAGAGCGGCCTGAACCGAAGCGTCAGACCACCGCATCTTGTCGACCGTGGTATAGAGAGTGGAACCTTGAAGTTTTGCGACGTATTCATCCGTATCAATTACGCCTTGGAAGTTAGTCACGCCAGAGGCACCAATTTCTGGCCTCGAGGATTTTCTGGTTGCGAACTTTTTTGTTTTTTTCATTTCAACTCTTAAAATTGCATCCCCATCACTCCAGAGGTCATCGGCCTATCTTTCTTAGGTATGTCCTCTGCTTTCGGTTCAGCCAAAGAGCCCGTTGACAGTTTGTCTATACCGAGCATCGCATAGTTGGTCGCCATTGTCAAGTGGTCGGCTCCCAGCTTCTTGTAAACCCATCTTACCACACCGTGGCTATCCTCTTCTTTGTCTTTTGCCCAGTTGCACAAATGCCTGATCAGCCTGTCGATCGGCTGGGTTAGCCTTGGTAGTATGATCTCGTGCCTCTGGAACCTGCCGGCCATCCTGTCGAGCGATTCTACCTTGTTGACCACGACGCGGTATTCCTTCTTCTCCGAATCCTTGATCCACTTGATGAATTCCTTCTGCCTATCGTTGTAGTAGACTAACCACACTTTGCTTTGATATTGTAAAGCAAATCTTCTCGCTGAATGTTTGTTTGGCAAGGCGTCGATCAGGCAGAAGACCACCCCGAACTGATCCATCAGGTCGGGCAGCCTGTCGAAACTGTCGCAGACCTCCGTGTGAACCAGCCTGATGTCGCCCGACTTCTCCTTGGTGTAAATCACAACGCTCAGCTCGTCGCCCTGGTCGACGCCCATAACAGAATACCTGCTCTTCTCCTCCAGGTCGTACTTGTTTTGGATACATGACAGCAAAATATCACGATTTAGAGGCTGGTTCTCTCCGCCGTAGGCCTCGCCCAGACAGAAATTGTAGAAATCCTTGATTCCCGAGAGCTGCTTGGTCGGCCTTATCCGCGAACTTTCTTCCTTTTGCAGGATTTCCTTCGCCGAGATCCACGGAGCCATCAGCTGGCTGATGTGATAGCCGGAAACGCCCCAATCCTTGTCGCCCGTCGCCTTCCAGTAGCCGTTCCTCCTCGCATCGTCGGTGATGGTGGCCTTGCAATATGTGCAGGCGAACCTCGCCTCCCTAGTGTCGCCTTTAATGGAATCGGGATACTTCAATATCTGGGGCCTGCCGCACTTCGGGCACTCCACGAACCATTCCTTCTTGTCCGAACGGTTAAACAAATAGTCGATCCCGAACTCCGGGATGCTCGGCGTCGAGAATATCAGCGACAGCTTATACTTGGAGTGGGACATCCTCTCCTTATACATATCGATAATGTCGGGCTTGGAGAAGTCGACCTCGTCGTGGATGTTGAAGTCCGAGTCGACCGAAATGGCCTGCCTCTCGCTCCAGGCTCCTCTGAAATACAAAAACGATTTGCCTATCTGCTTCAGCTCGATCCCGCCCTCCACAATCCTGCTCAGGTGGTCCGACGATTGAATCATCGGCGTTATCCGGGCCTTGGAGAAATCCGCGACATCCGAGGCGGTGGGGAACGTGTAAATGACGGCGACGCTCGGATCGGAGTGGACATCCGCGAACCACAGGGCCTTGTTCATCCCGAAAGTGGTAACCCCGATTTGAGCACCTTTCTTCAACACCATGTTCCCAGACGGGTCCTCATATATGTCAATGAGGTATTGATGGTCTTTCCAATCCATCCTGTCTCCCTTCGGCGTCCTGATGTTATCATCCACCCACGCCAGAAGGTGCCTATTTCTTATTACTATTCTTGCTATGGATTGACGGTCTTTTTCGGCCGATTCGTTTTCTGAATGCTTCATATATTGCCGCGTCTAACGCTTTCGAAATTCCCACTGCTTTTATCCCTATGTCACCCTGAATCTGCATCTGCTTCGGGTATAATTCCCGCTCCGCCTTCAGTCCTTCCGATACCATCGCCAGCAACGTCCTGTCGTCCATCTGGCTGATTTTCTTGGCGAGTTGCGGGTTGCCGTCCAGTATGTCCAAATCCTTCAACCTCTTCTGCAGCCTCTTGATGCCTCCCGCCTGCAGGAACCGTGCCACCTTGGCGTGCCTGATGATCAGGTCCTTGATCGAGCCTTCCACTTCCTCCAGGGCTTCCTTCTGCTTGTCGCTCCACCGCCTCTCCTTGTCCGACCTCCAACTTTCCTTCTGGGCGACTGCTCGGAGGTAATCGTAACTGACAGCATACTTCTCCGCCACCTCCTTGAGCGACATGCTCCTGTTGGCGACATACTCCGCTCTCGCCTGCTCCCAGTTGATCTTCTTAGGCCTGGACATTTTGACGCTTCTTTTTTAACCGCTTTCTCCTACGCTTGGCTAAGTTTCTCTTTTTTCCCTTGCTCATTCAAGATTGTATGCTTATTATAATTTTATTGTAAGATTATCGTACTTTCCTTACAACACTTTCTTTACCTTCTTCCCAGTATAATTTTCCCATCTCTTGATAATCACGTCTACATACTTGGGATCTAATTCCATCATATAACATTTTCTATTCATTTGCTCACAAGCAATTAAAGTTGAACCTGAGCCACCGAAAGCATCCAATACAATGTCTTCCTCTTTACTATTCTTTTTCAATGCCCTCTCCGCTAATCTCACGGGCTTTTGAGTAGGATGAACATATTGTGCTACCACGTCTCTTTTTTCGTACCAAACGTCCAACATCTCGCTAAACTCATCAAAATCCAGATGAAATACGTCTACTAAATTATAAATCTTTTTGTTAGTGTAGTGCTTTTTCTCTTTCTTCCACCCCATCATACAAGGTTCATAAATCCGGTGGTAGTCCTGCCCCCGGCTAAAGACGAGTGAGTTTTTAAGCCAAATAATAATCTGAGACATATGCCATCCACTGTTTTTGAATGCTTTTCTATTAATCCAGTTATTTGTATTAGCAAACCACCAATAGATAGTTACATTCTCTGCAGAGAATTCGTAAAGATTTTTTAGTACCTGACTATAAAATTTAATTGCCTCATCATCAGTTTTATCATCATTAAACATCTTTCCTCCTGTTCCTCCAAATTTTTTAGAATTATAACTCAACCCACTACCAGGAGATTTATAATCTACATTATAAGGCGGATCTGTAAAAATAAGGTTTGCCTTTTTCCCTTCCATCAATTTCTCAAAATTTTCTTTTTTAGTTGCATCTCCACACATTAATCTATGTTTTCCCAATTGATACACCTCTCCTAATTTACTCTTTGGCTTCCCTCCTGCAATCTCTGGAACTTCATCTTCCTCCATTTGAGCATATTTATCGAGCAATTCTTTTCCATCAATAGCTCTTCCAATGTCTATGCTGTAATCTGGTAAAACAATTTTATCTTTATAAGAATACAGTAATTCTGCTAGCTCCTCTTCCTCGTAGTAACCGGCTCTATCGTTATCTGATAGAGCATATTCAAGCATACCTTGTTCGATTGTTTCATACTTTCCAGCCTGCTTCTCACCGTCGATTGAGGCAACATAACTATTTCCATCTTTTTCAAAAGTTATAATACTAACCCACAAAGGAGACACTTTTAGCTCTCGATATGCCAAAAGTCGCATATTCCCACCAATTACTACACCATCATTAGTTATTAACAATGGTTTATATTGGCCAAGTTTTTTAATTTGTTTTTCTAGCCGTTTATAACCACTTGTAGTGATTCCGCGTGGGTTTTTTTTCCAACTACGAAGTTCATCAATTTTCCTGTATTCTTTTGTTTGTTTCACTTTGCTACTCCCCCACTCCCTACCTCCCCCACTATTTTAATTCCTAACCTAATTTATACCCGTAACCTCTCCCCCACTCCACTAATTACCCCACAATTACCGCTTCGCTTTGGGAGCATTTTTCACATACTCCTCCAGGAACATTTTAAGGTCTTTAGCAAACTTGCTGTCAAGCTCAAACTCCAACCACCCCACCAACATTCCATTTTCAAGATTTCCAGATATATTCGTTTTTTTTTCTTCCCTAAAGTGAATTTTTAATATCTTGTCCTCAACTGAAATACCATAATAAGCTCGCTTGGTCTTTTTAATTTTGTCATAATCTATGGGCTTGGCTTTCTTTTCCCTGAACCAGTTTGTAGAGATTTTAGGATTGTTCCTAAACGGCAGAGCCATTATTTTCTCCTTTTCTTTTATACCTTTTAAGAAGTTCTTTGATAATCTTAGAGGCATCATTTTTTGCATTAACAACTGCCTCACTTGTAAAATTAAGTCTTCCAAGTATGGTCTCTATTTTTATTGTCGATATTTTGTTAACGCCCATATTAAGCTCTAAACTCACTATTGGTATTTCCTTACCATCTATAAAAACATAACTGTCCCTGAGAGTGCGACCAATTGTGGCTGTTATTTCTACTTTTTGTGGCATTATTTTCTCCTTTCAACAAATTTTTTCATTTTTCCTTTTTACAGACTGCTATCAGGAACGGTGCCTCGCCAAATCCCGTATGGGTAGATACCTGTGCCTTGTGTGAAAACACCCGAACATCCTTGAACGCCTTCCTAAACAGCTTCTTGTAGGTTTTCCTGCTGAACATTATTCGGTGTTCGGGAAGCTCCTCCGGAGGCATTATGTTGTCCGGCGAAGAGAAAACGGCAACGCCGCCTGGCTTCAGAACCCGATAGGTTTCCCTGACCAGCTCCTCTCTGGGCTTCTCGTCAAGGTGTTCCATCAATTCCAGTCCGACGACAGTATCCCAGCTCTTGTCCGGCTGGTTGATGGGCGGTATCTTTGCGACCTCGCCGCCAATTTTCAGGGACTTCAAACAGTCGATCGCATATTCGGAAATGTCGATCCCGAACATCTCGAACTTCGGGTGATCCTTTTGGAGCAAGGCGGCGAATACGCCCACTCCGCATCCGAGCTCCAGAACCTTGGCGGTTTCGGGCAAGTCTTTTAGCAGTTTCTTGGAAACGAAGCCATACTTGCCGGGATAGTCCCGCCAGGTCTTCAGCCCGCCTTCGGCTTTGTAGATTCTGTCCCAGTATTCCTTGGTGTTGATGTTCTTGAAGTCGAGCGGGTGGATCCCCAGCGTTTCTCTCCAGTTGGGAAACTCCTCCTTCAGATAGTTGGTGGTGTTATACATCGCCTCGCGGATATAGGCCTTCATGCCAGGTTTGAACTGCTGGACCCAGTCGAAGCTGGTGATGATCTTCGAGCCGATATGCCCAAGCTTGATGCGGGGATGTGCCCAAATCCTGAAGCCGAAGTCCTTCTTGGCTTTCAGGCAGAAATTCAAGTCCTCGGAGAATCCGCCGTCCCACGTGCAGATGGGCTGCTTCATCTTCTCCAGCACGTATCTCGGAATGAGCATAAAGCCCATTCCGGCACCGTCAACCTCGAACGGTTCGTTGCCCCACTCGATAAAGATGTTATAGCAGCCGGCCTTCAAATTCAGCTTCTTGATGACGGGCAGGTGCGGCTCGCCTTTCGTGAAGTAGATCCCGGTCACAATGTCAACCATCGGGTGCTGCATCAGCTGGTAGGCAAGGTCGAGACTATTAGGCTCCCAAATCATGTCGGAATCTATGAACAGGAGGTAGTTCATGTCAGTCGCCAGGAAATCCTTGATGATGGCATTCCTGGCGAGGTGATGGACTTTCGCAGCGGAAACCATTCGGTAATTGCAGGGACTTCTGCCGAACATCTTGAAGAGCGACTCTATCCATTCAAAGCGGTACCCCGTATCGGCACCTCTCGGCAGCCCGACGGCTATCTTTTCTTTAAGCGGAACGATGCGTTTTGTTTCCTTCATCATGTCTCCTCAAAGAGCCAGTCTTCTCTGGTTCTCATAATGTATAAAAGCATTTTCTTTTTAATCATATAGGTTCTGGTCCGGTAGCCTTTGACGTCCTCCACCACGAAAGCTTTCCTCTCCTTGTCGTAGTAGGAGAAATCGGCTTGATAAATAATCGGCCTTATCACTCTGCCATTAAGTTCGAACCTCGGCTGCAGAACAAACTTGGGCTGTTGTCTCAGCTTCTCGATCTGTCCCGCCTTTTCTAGCAGAGTCAACTCGTTACACCTGGCCGCCTCTTTCCTTGAAGCGTGTCTGTGCATCTGGTTGCACTCCGTAAACCTAGAAAAGTATTTTTGTTTTCTCATTTTTTCTTTTCGGGTTCAGTGATAATTAACTCGCCTCTGCCGAGGTCGATCTTTGAGTTTTTGAACAAGGCCGGCTTCAGGCTCAACCTTTTGAAAACATCAAGTATATAGAGCCTGTAACTCTGCGTCACGGAGTTGAGAACCTCCTGTTGAATTCGGGCCACCGACAGGAGGCTATTCAACCTGTCGCTTTCGGTTTTGGTTAAACTGTATTTCTTTTCTGCCATCCTATTTTTTAACCTTGTCCTCAATAATTTTCAGGACTGTATCTATCCTCTCAATGCTTATCACCTTGGCCTCGATAGCCTCCTGCAACTTGTCATATTCGGCTCCAGGTTTTACACCTTCTTCTCTTTGCCTCAAGGCCTCTAAATTGATCTCGCTTTCCAGCCTCTTTGCCAACGCCGAATCGTGGTGGGCTTCCAAAATTTCTTTTCTAGTCTTCATGTTCCTCCTTTCTGTTTAATCGATATCTTGCCACAATGATGACAGATCATCATCGAGGTGATCGCCCCACAGTGGACGCACCTGTGCGGCCTTTGCCAATCGGCCTTTTTGATTCTCTTCTGCTTTTCGTTCCTCATCTCCTTGAACATTCGATAGTAATTTTTCTTGAATCCTCTCGGCTTCTTTCTCAAGAGTTCGTTCGCCTCTTTGTTATACTCGCAAAAGGCGTGCCATTCCTGGTTGAGCAGTCTCGTTCCTTCAAAGGTGTGGACTGCCTTCAGGCTGCTCCTTTTGTCAATATGATGGAAGCTGAGAGCAAAACTGGAATTGCTGATTTCGCATTTTATGATTCCTTTCTCTTTGTAAATTTCAATGAGCTTAGGCTTCGCTTTCAGCCACTCCCTCGTCTTCCTTCCCGCTTTTATTGACCTTGCCACGCTTAATCTCCTCCCAACAGTCATCACAATAAAGGTTGATGCCAGGCTTGCGTTTGATCTTGGTTAAGAATTTCCGGCCGCACTTGTCGCAGACCTCGGAGAACTGAATCTCATCAGAGATGGGCACTTTTTCGTCCAAGGCAAGGCTGAGGATCTTCTTCATCCTCCGGCAGACCTTGCACCTGACCGGATCAGCCCAGCCTTTCTGGCCGAACTGTTTCTGCTCCCTGACCGAGAAAATGAACTTCCTCTTGCAGTCTTTGCAGATTAGCCACTTATCCTTTAATTCTTCCATTTTTACCTCTTAATTTTTAACAATAATTTTCGCCACAAAGGCTTTTTCTTCGATTCAAGCAGGCGTCTAAGTTTGAACGCATCTCCCCAACTCATACGCTTCTTGGCTAGTTCTACCCACCGCCTGATGGACGACAGCTTCATCCTCTTCACCTTATCGGGAGTCCAGCCGTATACGGCGAAGAGCAGGGCATCAACCAACAGCAATGCTTTCGTCTCGGGAACGCCTGCCATAACCTCGTAGGCAGATAACTCATTCTCCTGGTCATAGTTGATATTGCTCATTGTTCGCCACCTTTCAAAATTTTAGCCTTCCTGTGAATCTGGATCAGTTTCGGCAGGTTCACCTGAACCTTCTTGATTTTTTCGGCCAGGTCGGGCAGGTCGGTCTTGAAATAATCATACCTGATGTTGCCGTCGAGCTTGGTGATGGTGATGAAAACAGCCGGTACGAAAACCTTCGGCAGGACATAGACCGCCCCGACCTTGTTGCCGACCAACGCGAAAAGAACGAAATAGTCGGCCACCTGGTGGTCTTTCTTTCTCAAGGTGTAGAACCACTTAGCCCTTTTCTGGCTCGACTTTTTTGAAGGCCTCGCCACCCGGACCAGGATTTTTATATTCCTCCACTCGACATCGTAAGGCGAGTAATAGCCGGCAACGGAGTCCATGTCGACCGAACCAGGCAGGCTCTGGATCACCAGCCTGATCGCCTCCTTGTGAACCAGGTGCTTGTTTTTCGTGTTCCAAATAATGACTCCCATGGTTTTATATTAGCTCCTTAGCTTTTCCTTGTCAAATCCTGATAACCGATCTCGAAATTTATAAACCTTCTCAGCTGGTCTGGAGTAACTTTCAATCCGCTTATCCGAATATCCTTGCTGTCCAGCGGACACCACTTGTCAAAGCTGACCACGAAAAATCCTTCGTAAACCCAGCCTTCCATTTCTTCCCCGACATACTTTCTGATCGCCGATTTGACAAGATTCATTATCCGAGTCTGGGGAAAAACAACCTGCGTGGCACCGCTTGTCTTCTCCTCGAGAATCTTAATCTTTTTCAGCTTGTAGTCCATTAGAATGTAATCTATGTCGGACACAATCAAGCCGTCCTTGGAATCCTTGCACTCATTCCTGATCCACCTACTGAACGGCGTCATTTTGCTACTTTCGTAGGTTATCGGTTTTGTCATTTTTTCTTTTCGAACTTTTTAAGCCATTTTTCACAACAGTCCTTTCTCGGCACGACGATCACCCATTTGTTACAGCGACTACACCTAAAATATTCCGGCGGTGCGAGATAGTCTTCGTGTCCCTCCTGCTTCTTGTCATCCTTGTATTTCTTCTCAAAGTCGACTGGCCGCAGTTCCTTGACCTCGTTTATCAATTCCTCCGTTTTTTTCCTGATGTCTTTCAGCTCCAGCTGTTCGTATTCCTTTTTGATGATAGGCAAGATCCTCAACAGCTTGTCCTGGCCGACCTCGGCCAGGTATTGGGCTTCGTAGGCCAGCTTCTCCACATACCACTCATAAATCTCAATGTAGTAATAGGCTGTCCTACGCTTGAACCCAAGCTCGGAGTTGATGACGTAGGACGAAAAGGTATCATATCCCAAAACCTGGTAATAGCCTTCGTCTCTGATCTGCTTCAAGAGCCTCCCGAGCTCCACAAAGGCCATCCCCATTTGCCTTTTCAAGGTCAGGATATTCTGGTGGATCTCAAAAGCACCTTCGCCTTGCTCGGCAGTGATTTTATTCATCTTCCTCCCATCTAACTATTCTCAGATTCTCCGCAAACCACCTGAAATTCCAAACCGCATAAAACGGCACGGCAAGACCAAAGGTTATGATGAGCAAAACAGCCCAACCCAAAGTGTAGAGAAAATACTCCATCATGTTGCCTCTAAATTCAAAATTATATCTGTTCACAATCATCACCTCTTTTCTCTTCTAAGATATTTTTTTTCTAACCAATAAATAAACCAAAAAACCAAGAACACAAAAACAAACGCCCCAGTATATTTGGCTAAAGCTAAGATTGCTTTCATTTCTTTGTCTTAATTTTTACTCTTGCCCCCTTCAAACTCCAATCAAAATCCCAATCCCTTTCTTTCCCATCAAAACCAGTGTCGAAATCAACTCCGGCTTTCATTAACTCCCGTTCCGCTTTCATTAAATGCTTCATTTGCTCGTCATTTACGTCGGCAAAGAAAATTCTTACCCAATCGCTTTTTTCTTTGTTCCAATTTTCACCAAATTTATATTTAGCCATTTTTCACCTCCTTTCAAATTTTAATCTTTCAATTTCACGTTCATCTTTGCTGACCTGACAAACATCGTCGCTTGTCGCTTACCTCCCCACATTAACCGAGCAAGCGTTTTACTTAGTCCTGCTATTAAGTGCATTGCTTCGTCGACTCGCATATTTGTTTCCCAACAATG
>Ga0209121_10000780_pt1 | contig 34012 bp, 32 predicted proteins | sample Cruoilmetagenom3_FD_187292 | JGI IMG/M metagenome (GOLD analysis project Ga0209121, IMG submission 187292) | Oil polluted marine microbial communities from Coal Oil Point, Santa Barbara, California, USA - Sample 3 (SPAdes) (version 2) | ecosystem: Environmental > Aquatic > Marine > Oil seeps ... | reverse complement strand
ATCGCCAATATCGGCGCGTCCAAAACCGTCGACATCGACGACGAGGATGAAGCCGAAGATACAGGTGAAGAAACCACCGAGGAAACCGCAGAGGAATAATCCTCGATATATTCAAATAAAAAAGGCCTGCCTCGATAACACGGGGCAGGCCTTTTTCGTTTCGGTTTCCGTTAGTCTTTACGGAAGAATTTCTTTTCGCGGGGTTTTCCGTCCCAGCCCGGCTTCCCTTTAGGGGCACCACGATCTCCACCACGGTCACCGCGGTCGTCAAAGCGCTTGCCGCCGCCTTCGCGATCGCCGCCATATGGCTTGCCGCCACCTTTGTAACCGCCACGGTCACCACCGCGGTCACCGCCTTTATAGCCGCCACGATCACCGCCACCTTTGTAGCCACCACGGTCGCCGCCTTCGCGTACTTCCCATTTTTTAATGAGAGCCAGATTGAAGGTATCGCGATGAATGGTGCCTTCGTTGCACCAAACGGTCGAAACCTCGTCGCCGTTCACTTCTTCAACTGCCATGCGGGGTGAACCCGCTGTCAGGGCAACAATATCGCCCAGTTTATAATCCGCCATTTTCTCTCTCCATATACAACGCCGCAACTCATAGAGCGGAAGCCCTACATAGTCCTTTTTGGCGGGGTTACAACAGAAAAGAGGTTTTAGCCGTAATACCGCTCAACCAGAGATTTGTTGATCCGGTCATATGGCATCGTACCGTTCCACCAGATCAGCGGTGCCACCCACCATATAATGTAGACAAAAGTACTCACGCCCAAATATCCGAGGAGCACCGTAATACTCTGTCCGCTTCGCAGCATCGGTACAATATGCTCCAACGTGTATTCCGGCATTACAAAGCCGATCACAAACAATACGATTGCGGGGAAAAACTTGAGCCCCTCGCGGCGGGCAGCTTGAACAAAGGTCAAAAAGGATCCGTCTTGCGCAACAACTTGAACCCGGGTTATTTTTTTGCCTAAAGTCTGGCCGCGCCACATCCATGTCGCCAGGATAATACCCAGTAAAACAAAGACAGGGGCTAAAATTGATACAGGATATACTGGCTCGACATCTTGACCCTGTCGGTCAATCGGCTCAGATACCGTTTTTGCCGTATTGGCAATCTCGCCCGCATCATTAATATCACTACTGACCAACAGGTTTGACCCGGCAAAAAAACCGTTTTGATAGGTCTTGCAAAGGCTGGCGCTTTCGGCCTCTATTCCCAATTCACTAAAATAATCGCGTGATCCCTCCGCCAGCGGAACGGCTCTGCAGGTGACTGACTGGTAAACACCGCCACTGAGCCGCACACGGTCTCCATCCGCAAACGGAACCGTCAGGTAAAACGCAAGCTGGCTCAAAATCAGGAAATCAATAAGAACCGCAATAACGCGTCGCCAAAAATGCCTCGTTTCCACTGTCCTGCCTCCTTTGGGCCGCTACTGGCCTCTTTCGGGCGGCATACTGACAGCGCAGAGATGATTCAACAAGCCCGTATACTGCTTTAAGCGAGAAAAGCTGTGGTTGATCAAGCGAGAATATACGGAAGCGCCCTTTGGTAGGGATGTTTGTCGCAGCTTGCCCACGCCCAAACGCTCCCTCCAAAAGAAGACTGTTAAATTTCTACACCCAAGTGGCCCGCCACGGCAAAAATGTCTTTGTCTCCACGCCCGCTCAGATTCACCACCATTAGATGATCCTTTGGCAGGTCAGGGGCAATCTTGGCGACATGGGCCAGCGCATGAGAGGATTCAAGCGCAGGAATAATCCCTTCGCTGCCACATAATTGCTGAAAGGCCTCCAGCGCTTCATCATCAGTGACCGAAACATATTCCACCCGCCCGACATCATGGAGCCATGCATGTTCCGGCCCGATCCCCGGGTAATCAAGCCCCGCTGAGATCGAGTGGCCTTCAAGAATTTGGCCGTCTGAATCTTGCAGCAAATAGGTGCGGTTTCCGTGCAAAACCCCCGGGCGTCCGCCGCTGATACTGGCGGCATGTTCAAATCGGTCATCCACACCGTGGCCACCGGCTTCAACCCCGATAATTCTGATCTGTTCATCATCCAGAAACGGGTGAAACAGCCCCATCGCGTTCGAGCCGCCACCAATGCAAGCCACCAGAGAATCCGGCAACCGGCCCTCTTGCTCCATCATTTGCACACGGGTTTCCTTGCCGATAATGGTTTGGAAATCCCGCACCATCTCGGGGTAAGGGTGCGGCCCTGCCACCGTGCCGATGCAATAAAAGGTTTCATCCACATTGGTTACCCAGTCGCGCATGGCTTCGTTCATCGCGTCTTTAAGCGTGCCACGGCCAGCCGTGACCGGCACAACCTCGGCCCCCAGAAGCTTCATGCGGAACACATTGGGAGACTGCCGGTCAACGTCGGTTTTCCCCATGAAAACCACACATTTCAGGCCGAACTTGGCGCACACAGTCGCGGTGGCGACCCCGTGCTGGCCGGCTCCGGTTTCAGCAATGATGCGGGTTTTTCCCATGCGCCGCGCTAAAAGGATCTGCCCCAGCACGTTATTGATTTTATGCGCACCCGTATGGTTCAACTCATCCCGCTTCAGGTAGATTTTTGCGCCACCAAAATGCTCTGTCAGGCGTTCGGCATAATAGAGTGGACTCGGGCGGCCAACGTAATGTTTCCAGAGATGGTCCATTTCGGCCCAGAAGCTGTCATCGGTTTTGGCACGCTCGAATTCGGCTTCCAGATCAAGGATCAGCGGCATCAGGGTTTCAGACACAAACCGCCCGCCGTGAATACCATAGCGGCCTTGCTCATCAGGGCCCTGCATAAGAGAATTGCGCGAAGTATCGGTCATAAAATCGGCCTTTGGCTGCTGGTTCGGCTCTGTTTAGCCCACAACGCTGGCAGCTTCAACAAAGGCTTTGATGAGCGCCGCATCCTTAACACCCGGCGCACTTTCGACACCGGATGATACATCCACCTGCTGCGCGCCGGTCAGCGCAATTGCCTCGGCTACGTTTTCGGGGGTCAACCCGCCCGCCAGCATCCATGGCCGCCCCCACTGCCGTCCGGCAATGAGCCTCCAGTCAAAGGACAACCCGTTTCCGCCCGGTAAAACCGCGTTTTTTGGTGGCTTCGCATCCACCAGAATCAGGTCTGCGACCTGCTCATAATCCTTGAGGGCTATGAGGTCATCCTCATCAGCCACGCCAATCGCTTTCATCACCGGCAATCCGTAGCGTAAGCGCACATCCGCAACCCTTTCAGGGCTTTCCGAACCGTGGAGCTGCAGCATATCCAGAGATACATTTTTGGTCAGTTCATCAAGAAACGCGTCAGTCGGATTCACCGCAAGCGCGACCTTCTCGACCCGGTCACCCGCAAGTTGAGCCAACGTTTTTGCAGTGGCAATATCGACATATCGGGGGGATTTTTCAAAGAAGTTCAGCCCGATGTATCGGGCACCGGCGCTCACAGCCGCCTCAATGCCCTTAGCATCTTTCAATCCGCAAATCTTGATATTCATTTAGTTTAGCAGCGCCAGAACGTCATCTTCGTCTGATCCATTGGATTTTTTTAGCGCCGCAACCTCGGCAGCCAGCGCTGCCGCTTCGCGGTTTTTAATCGCCGCTCTCCGGCGGTATTTGTGCTCACGGAAATACTCCATGAAATACCCCAGCATAAGCCCCACCGCGATAGCCGCAAAGATCACCGCAAACAGTGGCACCTCTTGCGTGAGGTCAGCCGCAAATGGCAGCTCGGCAGGCAACAGTGATACTTCCACCGCGCCGCGATTGGCCAACGCGATCAGTACCAGAGCCGCCATAAAGACCGCCAGAATTATATATCGGATATACCGCATCATACTCTCAAAAATAGGTGGGCTTTACTTGCCGTTCAAGCGGTCCCGTAACAGTTTCCCGGTTTTGAAAAACGGCACGTGTTTTTCTTCAACCGATACCGTTTCACCTGTGCGTGGATTACGCCCCGTCCGCGCTTCACGCTTCTTGACCGAAAAGGCCCCAAACCCGCGCAGTTCGACCCGCTTTCCCGAAGCCATGGCTTCAACGATTTCGTCAAAAATGGTTCCTACAATCCGCTCCACATCTCTTTGATAAAGATGCGGGTTCTCGTCCGCGATTTTTTGAACCAGTTCAGATTTTATCATTATTATCCCTCTCTAAGCTGTCAGAAATACTCAGAGGCACCTCGTCAAGCACCGTTACACATTGAACTATTTACAATTCTATTGTGCCACGCCTTAGCGAGTTATGGAATAGAGCTGAGCGAGTCTAGGCTCAGAAATTCGCGTAACTAGCGGATTTATGCCCATTAATGTGGATAAAGTGCCGCTATACCAAGGCTCTGGCTCGGAAAGTTCCCATTCTTCCACAGTTAACTCACTTAACGTAGCGGTAACCGATTCGAGATAGGCAAGCGCGGTTTCTTCACCGCCCAGTTCATCAATCAGCCCGTTTTCCAAAGCGCTTCGGCCACTAAACACGCCGCCGGTGCTAACAATATCGAGCGCATTTCCGGTCAGATCACGCCGCTCGGCCACAAGGTTTTTGAACCAGTCGAAGGTCTCGCCAATCATCACTTCCTGTGCGGCGATCTCCTCCGGACTGGCCTCGCGGAACGGGCTCACGCCGCCTTTAATTCCGGAGCTCCGCAGCACCTGCATTTCAACCCCGATATCGCTGAGCAATTCGCTCACATCCGGGTATTCCATGATCACGCCGATCGAGCCTGTCACGGTGTTGGAGTAGGCAACTATATAGTCAGCCCCCAGCGCCGCGATATACCCGCCCGAAGCCGCGACCCCGGCCATGTGCGCCACCACCGGTTTTTCCTCGGCAATGTCGCGCAGCGCTTCATAGAGGATTTCAGAACCGACCACAGACCCGCCCGGCGAATTGATCCTGACAATAACCGCTTTTACGTCGTCATCAGCCGCGATTTTGGCCAGCACGCGTTCGCGGTAGCGGTCCTGCATGATGATCCCGCTGATGTTGACCAGCGCAATGTGCTCGCCTTCGGGAAATTCACTTTTTGCGTTGGCCAGCGCCCACCAAACGATCCCGCCCAGCAAAAGAAGCATCAACCCGATACCTCTGAAAAAGCCGGAGCGGCGCCATTTACGACGCCGCTCCTCATACAAGTCTCTTTCGAGACCGTCTTTTTTACCATCCCAAGGGGACATTACTCGTCGCCGCCTTTCAGCGCTGCACCGAGAATATCACCGAGCGATGCACCGGAGTCCGAAGAACCATATTGTTCGATGGCTTCTTTCTCTTCAGCAATCTCGCGGGCTTTGATCGAAAGACCAAGGCGACGGGTTGCTTTGTCGATGTTGGTCACGCGGGCGTCGATTTTATCGCCAACCGAGAAACGCTCAGGGCGCTGCTCTGCACGGTCACGCGACAGGTCGGAGCGACGGATGAAAGACTTCATGCCATCATAGGTGACTTCGATGCCACCCTCTTCGATCGAGGTCACTTCAACAGTCACAATCGCACCGCGCTTGATACCACCAACGGCACCGGCAAACGGATCTTCGCCCAGTTCCTTGATCGACAGCGAAATGCGCTCTTTATCGGCATCGATGTCGGTCACAACGGCTTTGACCATGTCACCTTTCTGGTAATCCTGAATGGCTTCCTCGCCGGAGCGATCCCAATCAAGGCCGGAAAGGTGAACCATTCCGTCGATATCACCGTCCAGGCCGATGAACAGGCCGAATTCGGTGATGTTCTTGACTTCACCTTCAACTTCGGTGCCCACAGGGTTCGCCGCAGCAAAGTTTTCCCACGGGTTGCCCTGAGTCTGTTTCAGGCCAAGGGAAACGCGGCGTTTGGCGGTGTCGATATCCAGCACCATAACTTCCACTTCTTCCGAAGTAGAAACAATTTTGCCCGGGTGGACGTTCTTTTTGGTCCAAGACATTTCGGACACGTGAACGAGGCCCTCAACACCGGGTTCGAGCTCAACAAACGCACCGTAATCGGTGATGTTGGTCACGCGGCCATGGTGAACAGATTCCAGCGGGTAACGCGCTTGCACGTCGGCCCATGGGTCTTCCTGCAGCTGTTTCATGCCAAGGCTGATCCGCATGGTGTCGCGGTTGATCTTCACAACCTGAACCTTCACAGTCGCCCCGATTTCGAGGATTTCGGAAGGGTGGTTCACACGGCGCCATGCCATGTCGGTTACGTGGAGCAATCCGTCTACGCCGCCAAGGTCCACAAATGCACCGTAATCGGTGATGTTTTTGACCACACCGTCAACCGTGTCGCCTTCAGCGAGCTTGCCAACGATTTCAGCGCGCTGTTCAGCACGGGATTCTTCAAGGATAGCGCGGCGGGAAACAACGATGTTGCCACGACGGCGGTCCATTTTGAGAATCTGGAACGGCTGGGCAAGGCCCATCAGCGGGCCGGCATCGCGCACGGGGCGCACATCAACCTGAGAGCCGGGAAGGAACGCAACCGCGCCGCCCAGATCAACCGTGAAGCCGCCTTTGACGCGGCCAAACATGGCCCCTTCAACGCGCTCTTCTTTTTCGTAGGCTTTTTCGAGCCGGTCCCAAGCTTCCTCACGGCGGGCTTTTTCACGGCTGATCGCCGCTTCGCCACGGGCGTTCTCAACGCGTTCGAGGAACACCTCGACTTCGTCGCCAACTTCAACTTCGGGGGCTTGGCCGGGCTCGGCAAATTCTTTCAGCTCAACACGGCCTTCCATTTTGTAGCCGATGTCGATGATAGCTTGGCCAGCTTCAATTGCGATAACTGTGCCTTTGACGACAGATCCCTCGTCAGGGGTTTCAAGTTCAAAGCTCTCGTTTAGAAGGGCTTCGAAGTCTTCCATGGATGCGGAAGTAGCCATAAATATAGTCTCCAATAGTGTTTTTACGGGCCGAGCGGTTGGTTCCGCCGGTCTTTAGGTTACGGGTCTGAGGCAGTGAAAATGGCAAAAAGCGCCCGCGCAGGACTATATCTTCGCGAATCGCTATTCAGCATGGATCACCGCCTCGGCGACAGCCGCGTCTATAGACAATTCCGGCGTGTCTAGCAAGAGCGCATCTTTAACCGTGCGCAGGGGCGCAACAGCCTAGCAATACCGCTCCGGCCCAACCCACTGTCCTGCTGAATAGCGATCTCCATGCGCCCAGCCAATGGGCAATACCCTGTCAATCGCGGCCAGATCATCAGCTGAAAGGGTAATCTCCGCCCCTTTCACCAATTCCCTGAAGTGGGCCACAGAGCGGGTTCCCGGGATCGGGAGGATATGCGGCCCTTTGTGCAACAACCAGGCAATCGCCAATCCGGCCGCAGGCAGTTCCATTTCCGCCGCCAGCTTTCTAAAGCCATCTGTTATTTCCAGATTAGCCGAAAAGTTTGGCTGCATAAACCTCGGGTTGCTCGCCAGAAAAGGCAGGTTCTTGATGTCCTCGGGGCGAAGTGGATTATCAGTGAGAAGGCTCCGCCCGACGGGTGAAAAGGCGACCAGCGCGGTGCCGATTTCAGCACAGGTTTGTTCCAGCCCCAGTTCCGGCGAGCGGGTCGAAAGCGAATATTCCGACTGCACGGCTGCAACAGGATGCACGGCATTGGCGCGCCGCAGGCTTGAGGGCGCAATTTCCGAAAACCCGAAGCTGCGGGTTTTGCCCTTCCGCACCAGCTCGGCAAGGTTCTCCGTCACCGCCTCAATTGACATATCTGCGTCCCGACGATGCACGTAGAACAGATCAACTGCCTCAACACCCAGTTTTTGCAGGCTTTTGTCCAGTTCCGCTTCCAAATGCGCCAGCGAGTTATCAAAATACCGGCGCCCGTCCTCCGGATCAGAAGTTATCGCGGCTTTGGTGGCGATGTTGAAATGGTCTTTCGCGGCCTGCCCGCGCGCTTCCAGATACGCGCCAATGGCCCGCTCGGATTCGCCCATGCCATATACATTGGATGTATCTATATGCGTCACGCCCAGCGCCATCGCCTCATCCAGTATCGCATGGCTGGCGGCTTCATCTGTTGGCCCGTAAAAATTCGAGAAAGACATAGCGCCGATCCCGATCGCCGAACTCAAGGGTCCGTTTTTCCCGATTTTTCTAGTTTGCATTCGCTTGCCTTGCCTTGTTTACCGTTTCAATCGCCGCCTCTATCGCCGCATCAATGGTCATATGTGTTGTATCCAGCAGCAGGGCATCTGCCGCCGCACACATCGGCGCAACATCGCGGCTTGCATCGCGAAGGTCACGCTGCTTTAGATCCATCATCACAGTTTCCAGCTTGGCATCGGGTTGTTTTATTTTTAACTCCGCAAAACGCCGCTCTGCACGCACCTCGTCCGAAGCGGTAACATATAGCTTTACATCGGCTCCCGGGCAGATCACCGAACCTATGTCCCGCCCGTCCAGCACGGCGCCACCTTCGCGTTTCGCAAAACCCTTCTGGAACGCCAGCAAAGCGGCCCTAACCTCGGGCAATGCGGCCACTTTCGAGGCCGCCTGCGCTACCCTTGCGCTGCGCAAATCTTCCCGTTCCAGATCTTTTTCGGTGAGTTCTTGTGCAAATTTTACAGCCACCTCCGGCAGGATCACCCCGCGCCCGCGCATCATCGCCTTGCTGCCCACCGCGCGATAAAGCAATCCTGTATCCAGATGGGCAAAGCCAAATTCATTTGCAACCGCGCGGGCAATGGTGCCCTTGCCGGCTGCGGCGGGTCCGTCGATCGCCACGGTAAACTGCATTACAATTCCATTCATTACTAACTAACCTATCGCTTCAAAATCCGGTTGACTACCGGCGCAAACACTATCGCTCCAAGTATCCTAATAATTTGGCGGGTTACAACGAAAGAAAGGCCTCCGCAGGCGATTTTCACAGCCCCGGCCATATTGGCATGTTCTTTATTATGTCAGCCGGATATGTCGCTTAAAGCGCTGGTTTTTCATTCGCCGATCAAGGACGGGCGCAGACCGCGTTGTCCGCTCATTTTATCCGCTTTTGGAGATACTTCAAAACGCGCCCGTCTGTAATTGCCAGACCAACGGCAATAATCGCAAACCCAAGCCATGCTTCAACACTTAGTTGCTCCCCCAAAAAGACAACTCCCAGCGCAATTGCAAATGGGGGTATAAGGAGTGTGACCAGCATCAAGTTCGCAGACCCGGCTCGAACCAGAATCGCGAAATAGAGCAGATATGCGATTGCCGTCGACAATACCGCCAACGATAGCAAGGCGGCCCAAACGCTTAAACCAAGGGTAAAGTCAGGCACCCCATCGGACCAATAGGCGATTGGCGCCATTAAAACAGCACTCCCGACCAGCATGCCAAGGGCGTTCATCTCGGGGGCTTGGCCGGAAAGGGCTGTCTTCCCCCAGACACCGGCAAACGAATAGGAAAGCGCTGCCCCCAGAATAGCGAGTTGCGCGAGGTTGGCCGGGTTGAATTCGGTCAACGCATCAAACCCCATAATAACCGCAACTCCCAGAATCCCGAAAATCGCGCCAACTATCTTTCTGGCTGTGAGCGGCTCGTCTTTTAGGAGCAGCCCTGCCACAACGGCACCAAAAACTGCTGTGGTCCCGTTGAGGATTGACGCCAATCCGCTGTCGAGCTCGGTCTGCCCCCAGAATATTAGCGAAAACGGAATTGCATTATTCAGCGCGCCCATGACCAGATAGGAAAACCAAACCCGAAACGTGCGCGCAAAGGGAATTCTGCGCCAATAAACATAAAGCCATAACACGGGTATCGCCCAAAACACCCGGTGCAATGTGATCGTGAGGGGCGGCACTTTTTCGAGCGCTACCTCGGCAAAAAAGAAGGTCGCACCCCAAAGTGCGGCCAGAGAAATCAGCATGAGCCCCGATTTCAGGTCGATGGCCAGCGCGGGTTTTTGGTTCATTGCTTTACCCTCTCATTAAGCTCGCCGAAGCTTTAAGCGTTCTCAAAAACCCACTCCGCCCGTTTCTTGCGCAATCAGGCAGCCGGCTTGAAAACCGGCAAACCAAGAAGGGCCATCAAGGCGAAAGATTTTCCCTAGGGAACGATCCGCACCGCCCCTTTGGCGGCTGAACTGGCAAAAGCAGCATAAGCGCGGAGCGCGGTTGAGACCTTGCGCGTGCGTTGCTCGCTTGGCTTCCACGGGGCTGCCCCTTTGGCGGCGCGGCGTGCTTCCAGCACCTCATCTACCACGGCCAGATTAATGGTTCGGCCCGGAATGTCGATCTCGATGACATCCCCGTTTTCCACAAGCCCGATCAAGCCACCCTCTGCCGCTTCCGGTGAAACGTGGCCAATCGAAAGCCCCGACGTGCCGCCCGAGAAACGGCCATCGGTCAGGAGCGCGCATTTTTTACCCAAACCTTTGGATTTCAAATAACTGGTCGGATACAGCATTTCCTGCATGCCCGGCCCGCCCTGCGGGCCTTCATAGCGAATTACCACCACGTCACCCTCAACCACTTTTCCTGTCAAAATCGCGCTTACCGCGCTGTCCTGACTTTCGAAAACCCGCGCGGGGCCGGTAAACACCAGGTTGCTGTCATCCACGCCAGCGGTTTTCACAATACAGCCGTCGAGCGCGATGTTGCCACCCAGCACCGCCAAGCCGCCATCTTGCGAAAACGCATTTTCTTTCCCGCGAATGATCCCGCCAACGCGGTCCCGGTCCAGCTCTTTATAGCGCCGGTCCTGCGAGAAAGCCTGCGTGGTGCGCACGCCACCCGGGGCGGCTTTATAAAACTGTTCGACATCGGGTTCATTACTTACGGCAATGTCCCATTTGGCCAGAGCATGCCCGAGCGTTTCGCTGTGAATGGTCGGCAAATCTGCGTGGATCAATCCGGCGCGGTTCAACTCGCCCAAAATCCCCATGATCCCGCCCGCGCGGTGAATGTCTTCCATGTGAACATTCGCGACGGATGGCGCGACTTTGCAAAGCACCGGAACCTGCCGTGAAAGCCGGTCGATATCTTCCATTGTGAAATCGATATCGCCCTCATGGGCCATGGCCAGCAGGTGAAGCACTGTATTGGTGGAGCCGCCCATCGAGATATCCAGCGTCATCGCATTCTCAAAGGCTTTAAAATTCGCCACATCGCGCGGCAGAAGCCCCGCCTCGTTGCCCTCGTAATGGCGCTTGGTGATGTCCACGATCCGCGCCCCGCATTCCTCAAACAGGGTTTGCCGGTCGGCATGGGTGGCCAGCATAGAGCCGTTCCCCGGCAGCGCCAAGCCAAGCGCCTCGGCAAGGCAGTTCATCGAGTTGGCGGTAAACATCCCCGAGCAGGAACCGCAGGTTGGGCAAGCCTCGGCTTCCATATGGGCGACTTGCTCGTCGGTATAGCTGTCATCGGCTGCCGAGATCATGGCATCAATCAGGTCAATCTTCTTTTCCAGATCATTAATTGTGACCTTGCCGGCCTCCATCGGCCCGCCAGAAACGAAGATCGCCGGAATGTTCAGCCGCATCGCCGCCATCAGCATACCCGGCGTAATTTTATCGCAGTTGGAAATGCAGACCATCGCGTCCGCGCAATGGGCGTTGACCATATACTCAACCGAGTCCGCGATCACTTCGCGGGAAGGCAGGCTGTAGAGCATCCCGTCATGGCCCATCGCGATCCCGTCATCCACGGCGATTGTGTTCATCTCCTTAGCGACACCTCCGGCCTTTTCAACCTCGCGGGCCACCATTTGGCCGAGGTCTTTCAAATGCACATGGCCGGGCACAAACTCGGTAAAGGAGTTAACGATGGCAATAATCGGCTTGCCAAAGTCACCGTCTTTCATGCCTGTTGCGCGCCATAGGCCGCGGGCACCGGCCATATTGCGGCCATGAGTGGAAGTGCGAGAGCGATAATGTGGCATGAGTCATCCCTTGAGCTAATCGTGTTTGATCCCGATTAGCACAGGCGCAGGGGAAAGGGCCAGAGCCTTCACGCCACCCTCACCCGACACTGAAAGCAATTGTTCCGCGAGGAGCGAACATCGACAAACTCGACATCCTTAAAATGCAGTCGTTATGCTCAAGTCCCACTTCGTGACAACGCAAAAGGAACGAAAACGCTCAGAAAGAACAAGCGCCCAACGTGATGAATAGCGACATAGGCCGGATCTGCCCCCACGATGGCACCCATCGCGACCATTGTTTCGAGCCCTCCCGGAGCGAAGGCGATGATTACATCGATCAACGGCAAACCAGAAAAATGTGAAATGACCGCCGCCGCGCCAATTGATATGCCCAAGCCGATCAAGGTCAGCGCTATGCCTCCTACTGCGGCTTTCCTTAACGTGTTGAGCGTAACACCGCTAAAACGTGTTCCTATCAAGGTCCCCATAACCACAAATGCGGCGGTGGAGACCATGGGAGCAACCGATCCGGGCGTGGTGTTTGTGGCATGACCAATCGACGAAATTATCATCCCTGCGATTAAGTAGGCCGCAGGGACTTTTACCTTTGCCAGCACCGATCCGAACCCGGCGGCCAAAGCCGCCAGAATGGCAAAGGAAACGGAAGACAAGGCCAGCCCAACGGGAGCCCGCATCGTCATATCCGCATCGGTTAAGAGGGCCACAGCCGCCGGAACGGCGAGCGTAAGAAGAAGGACCCGCATTGACTGGATAACCGAAATAGTTGCGGTTCCGGCCCCCAGGTCAACACTGTAGCTCAATACATAGCTCAGGTGCCCGGGGCTTGAGGCCAGCAAGGCCGTGTTCCTGTCCATCCCGAACACGTGCTGAAACATTGTGCCACCAGCCAGCATCACCAGCGCAACGCTCACGCACATTCCAGCCAGACTGAGGGGCCAAGCCGCCGCCGCAGACAGAATTTCGGGCGTGATGGTCGACCCCAAAACCAGACCAATGATGATGAAACATGCGTTTCGCAGTATCGGAGGAATATGGCACTTTACGCCAAGCACCCCGGCAACCGAAACAAAGGCAGCGGGCCCGGTTAAAAAGGGTGCCGGAACCGCAAACCACCAAGTGAGGGTCGCACCGATTATGCCGATCAGCAAAGCAACGAATACTGGCCGGAATTGTTGCCACATGTTGGGTGCCAAATCAGGCCTCCGTTTAGTTCAATTCGACTTCGCTCAGGAGCGCCGCCCAGGATGCGCCGTGCATATCTCGATCCGCCACCGAACCCTGAATGACCGGCCGTGGCAGGCTAAACTTAACAACATTTAGCGACGGGATTTCAAACCTTTTGAGGGTTTTGGCCTCAACTGCAAAAATATTCGCAACCCGTTCGGTCGATAACCCTTCGCAGACTTGCGCAAAAGCTGGGGCAGTACCGCAGAAAATATCTATCGTCAGCCAAAACGGACCAGCATTTTTGCTCCTCACTTTTTCCACGATCTCTCCGAGATTAGCCATGGGTCAACACCTCAAGTGAAAATGCATCCATCGGATCAGACAATTCCAAAACATGGTTCAAGCAAAAGGAATAAACCGCGCCCCGTGCCATATCTGCCGGAGAAAATGGAAAAGCAAAAGTTGGCTGCTCTTCCTCGGAGGTTAAGGGGTGATGCAACAAATACGGGTTTAATATTTGAGCGATTTCTGTGGCGAGGTCTTGTGTTTTGGCGGTTACGATTGCCAAAATACCAATCTCGTGCGGGTCATTTGTGCGGGTTTCCAACGGCCCGAAACTGGCGTTTTTACCGATCAGCCGGAGTTCAATTTCAAATTCATCCGCCAATATCCCGAGCCGGTCAACAACCTTTCGGGTGCATTTTTTCTTGATGTCATCCGCCCATACCTGCGCGTTTTCTACATATCTTTTGTCACGCAACAAGGCGATCAGGACGCTCTGATACCCCGCAATAACCGCCCCTTCCAGTTTGACCGTATACCGGTCCGATTGCACCCATTTTGAACCGGTCACGCGCACGCGGCTTTCATCTAGCGCGGTATATTCGGCAGCAGATACATCCAGATGCCCGCCCGGTTCGTACAGTATAAACGGGTCACTGTTTTCGTAAAGCATATGCGCAGAAACGGTGTGGGGTGTGGCGCGAGACGTTTCGGCCATTGGCGTCACAACGAAGCCTTCGTCATCAAAATCGATCAGCACAACGCCGGATTGCGGGTTGGTTGCACAGAGCGCCCCGCATTCACCGATTTTTGCGCCGTGCCACGCGGCACCGGCATTCAAGCCGCGCATCAGCGGTAAGGCCGCGATTATGGCCGTGTCCGTTGTGCGCCCCGCAATGATGATATCCGCTCCGGTTTCAAGCGCAGCTGATATTTGTTCCGCACCGGCAAGGGCCACGATATTGGTGCAGTCAAGCAGGGTTTGCTCCGAGATATCCGGCGCATTGGGCAATGCGTGAAGGCGATTACTGGCATAGGCTTTTGCTATGTCGGCATTTGATTGCGAGGAGCGGAGCACAGCAATCTTAAGGGTCTGTTTTAATTCACCGGCAATTTCTCGGGTGATGCCAAGAAGCCAGTCAACGGCACTATCTGTTCCGCAAGTTCCCGCTGTGCCGATAACCAAAGGCACGCCCGCTCTTTCACGCGCCTCCATCAGCCCCTTCCATTCAACCTTGGTTGAAGCCCGCGCATATTTTGAAATACCGCGACCAAGATAGGCAGGGCCTGAGTCGGTTGATCCACCATCTATTGCAATAATATCAGGCTTGCTGGCAAGCCCCCGCTCAAGTGCCGCTTTGTCATAGTTGAGACCAAGCGCACCCGAGGGGATTAATACACGAACCATTTAGTCGGTGATCCTTTGTGGTTTTTTGAGGAATTTGCGCAGAAACATCGGCGCGATAAAACCGGCAATCGCAGCGATCCACAAGCCAATCGCGATCGGGGACGAAAGCAAGTACATGTAGTCTCCATCCGATATCACCATGGCGCGGCGCAGAGCGTCTTCCATATGGCCACCCAGCAGGATCCCCAGAATAACCGGCACTGTTGGAATATCGAGCTTACGCAGCACATAGCCCAACACACCAAAGCCAACCATAAGCAACAGGTCAAAATAGCTGCCTGACAGCGAATAGATTCCGACAAACGAGATCATGGTAACGCCTGGTAACAGGACCCATGCCGGCACCATCAGAACCTTCACAAAGATTTTGACCAACGGCACGTTCATCAGCAACAGCACAACATTGGCGATCAGCAGAGAGGCGATCAGGCCCCAAACCAGTTCCGGCCGCTCGGTGAAGAGTGTCGGGCCCGGTGTGATGTTCAGGGTCATGAGCAAGGCCAGCAACACGGCTGTGGTCCCAGACCCGGGCACACCCAGCGTCAACATCGGAATAAGCGCGCCCCCTGCGGCGGCGTTATTTCCAGCTTCGGGGGCCGCAATACCTTTGGGAACACCGGTGCCGAAACCTCCGTCTTTGCCGGCAATGGATTTCTCGGTCATGTACGACATAAAGCTGCCCAGCGAAGCCCCGGCACCCGGAAGAATGCCGGCGATAAATCCGACAACCGATGACCGGAATAGGGTCCAGCGGGTGGCAAAGATATCCCCCCAGGGGATATTTACTTTATCCAGTTTTACCCCGATGGAAGAGCTCTTCCCGTGGCTTTCTATGAAAAAGAAAACTTCAGCCACGGCAAACAAACCAACAATCGCCACGAGGAAATCCACCCCGTCAAAAAGATGAAGGTTTCCGCCGGTAAGGCGCGGTAGACCACTGGAATTATCAACGCCAATCATGGCGATGCCAAGGCCCAAACACGCGGCGAGGGCGGATTTGGCCTGATTATTACTCGCCATGCCTCCAAGGGTCGTAAAGGCCAACATATAAAGGGCAAAATATTCGGCGGGGCCAAATACATAGGCCACCCGTGCCAGCAGCGGGGCCAGAAACATCAGGCCGAGCGTGGCAAACATGGCACCATAAAAAGAGGCAAAACCCGACAGCACCAATGCGTCACCGGCCCGACCGGCTTTGGCCATCGGGTAACCATCCAGCGTTGTCATCAGCGCGGGCTCGTCTCCGGGGATATTTAGTAGAATTGAACTAATCCGGCCGCCATACATGGCGCCATAATAAACGGCTGTCATCAAGACCAGAGACGATGTTGCATCTAGCCCCAGCGAAAACGTGATAGGAATGAGGATTGCCACACCATTTGAAGGGCCGAGGCCGGGCAACGCGCCTATAATAGTACCGATAAAACAACCGATAACCGCCAGCATCAAGGTGTAGGGTGACAGGGCTACCGAAAAGCCCATCGCCAGATTTGAAATCACGTCCATAATTTATACCATCCAGCTTTTAGGAAAAGGAACAAGGCCCAGATCCAGCGCATATTTGAAAAGAAGAAACAGCCCGACAGAGAGTCCAATACCCGACAGAACCGCTGTCTTGGCCTTGGGTGAAATTTGATAACTCAGCACGCCGGCAGCCAGTGCCGTTGGCAGTAAAAATCCGAGCGGTTTGAGAGCATAGGCATAGGCCACAAGAACGATCACCGCGAAAAACAAAGCTCCGAATGTGCGAAAAACCGGCCAGTCGGGCTCCGGGTCCGGTTTGAAGACCATAAATATGGCCGAAAGGGCGCAGACACTCCCAATGATGATCGGAAAGGTTTTAGGCCCGACCGGGTCTGTCAAAAAACTGGTCTGGATTTGTGTGGCGCTCGCGATATACGCGAGCGCCACAACGGCCATGACCAAACCAAAGATCCGGTCACTTGCCATTATTGGATAACTCCAATGTCTCTGCTCATCTGGCGGATTTCGATTACCAGATTGTCGATGTAGCCTTGGAAGTCGTCCCCAACCATAGTGAAAGGCGCCAGACCATTGGCCGCCATGGCCTCAGCCCATTCATCGGAATCTGCAACTTGCTGCAAACGCCCGGCCCACATCTGGAAGGTTTCATCAGAAACACCGCGCGGAATGTAAAGCCCGCGCCAGTTACCGGCGACCACATCAAAGCCTTGCTCAACGGCGGTCGGGATATCCTCAAAACCAGCCACACGTTCTTCCGTTAGAACGGCCAGCACGCGAATGTCACCGGCTTTCAAAAAGCCTACAACTTCCGACATGTCGCCTGTCATGGCTTGGGTAAATCCGCCAATGGTTTGTGTGATCGCATCACCACCACCATCAAGACCGATGTATTTTACCGTCGTGATATCGGTCAAACCGGCACGCTGGAGCAGCATCAACGGCTTCATGTGGTCAAAACCACCAACCGCAGACCCACCGGCAAAAGTGACGGACGAAGGATCAGCAACCGTTGCGTTCAACAAATCCGCCAGATTGGCGTGCGGGCTGTCAGCCGCCACAACGATCACGCCGGGATCAATGCCAATTGCGCCAACAAAACGAACCTGATCAGCCGTCATGCCCGCATAAGCGTTCTGCGCCAGACGGGTTGATGTTGCCGAAGATGCCGCAACGATTAGGTCGGCGTCTTCGTTACGCTCGCTAACAACGTGGGTATAAGCCAAGCCCCCGCCGCCACCGGCCATGTTGGTGACCTGAATAGGTTGATCAAACGCGCCGATATCAAACATGATTTTGCCGATTTGACGGCAGGTAAAATCCCATCCGCCGCCGGGGTTTGCCGGGGCGATACACTCAGCGGCAGTGGCTGCACCACCTGCCCCCATTCCGAGGACCGCACTGGTCAACAGAACCTTAAAAATCCGAGTTTTCATTTCATTCCTCCTAGTTGTTTTTGTATTCTCTCGTTTGACATGCGAGCCTCCGCGCGCACATTGTGTCAGTAATGTGCCTAAACCTGACACGAACCTGTCACGTTCAACAAAAGGACCCGTCGTTTGAGATTTCTGCTCGTCGAAGACAACATCCAGCTCGCGAAAGCGGTCGTTGACCGACTGGCGCTGGAGGGGCATGTAATTGACCATGCAGGTGATCTGGAAACGGCGCAGAGCTTTTTTGACGTAACCTCTTACGATCTGATTTTACTAGATATTATGCTGCCGGACGGGGACGGGCGTGACTTCCTGTCAACCCACAGAAACAATGCAAACCGGACACCGGTGATTGTGCTCACAGCACGCTCTCAGATATCTGACAGGGTCAGTATGCTGGATTTGGGCGCTGACGATTACATCACAAAACCATTTGATTTTTCGGAACTCGAAGCCCGGTGCCGCGCCGTTTTGCGCCGGCAAGGCGGTGCAGCAAATAATCTGCGGCACTTCGCGGGAGTCGGATTTGATTCGCTGGCAGGCACAATCACAATAGGAGACGTCACGGAACTGCTGCGCAATCGGGAATATCGTTTGCTGGAAATATTTATTGCAACCCCCGGGCAGATTTTTTCCAAATCCCACCTGATGGACCGCTTGTTCTCGTTTACGGAGGACGTTTCGGAAAATGCGATAGAGGTCTATATCGGCCGTCTGCGAAAACGGTTGGAGGGGTCAATGGCAAAGATCGAAACTGTCAGAGGTCTTGGCTACCGGCTGATTGATGTGTCATGACCACACCTTTTGCCAACAGTTCCATCCGTCGCCGGCTTGTCATTCAGCTATCCCTGATTGCGGCCATCCTGTCGCTGACCTTCTATTTGATCGTTCGCTTTGTGGCCGAACAGGCGGCGATTGATACGCAAGACAACATTCTGGCAGCCTCAGCGACCTCAATCGCGGATGCGCTTTATTCCGAACGGGGAGAGGTGAACCTTGAGCTTCCCTATTCGGCGCTTTCGATGCTCGGATCCATCAGCGAAGACCGGGTATTTTACCGTGTTATTGTCGATGGGGAAACGCTAACCGGATACACGGACCTACCGGAACCGACACCTCTTCCAATCCCTTCAAACGCGGTTTTTTCTACCTTTGATTATCGAGGAGAGGAAGTCCGCTCTGTCGCGGTCGCCAGAACGGTTAGCTCCTCCGGTCAGGCGGTTAATACGACAATCATTGTGGCACAGACACGGCTAGGGCTAGAGGCGATCTCCTCAAGCATTTCAACGACAGCCGCATTTGTCGGGGTCGGGTTCTTCATTTTTTTAACCACGCTAAGCTTGTTGTCGGCTCAATCTGCGCTCTCGCCATTGAGACGGATGACGCAGTCAATAAAGCGGCGCGGACCCCATGACCTAAGCCCCGTCAAGACGCAACTTCCAAGCGAACTGGTGCCTCTGGTTGCTGCGCTCAACAAATTTATGGCGCGCCTGCACGCCTCCTTGACCGAATCCGAAGCCTTTGTCGCCGAGGCGGCCCACCGTATCCGCACCCCGTTAACAATTGTTCGCACCCAAGCCGAGGTGGTGCTGCGCAAGCTGGAAAAACCCGAGGATAAAAAGGCGCTGCGCAAAATGATCCGTGCGGTCGACGAAAGCTCGCGCTCTGCTGGCCAGTTGCTGGACCACGCCATGGTTACCTTTCGCATAGAGAACCTGTTAACCGCAAAACTGGATTTGGGTGAAATCACGCGTGACACATGTGAGCATTTATCCCCCACAGCGGGGCTCAAAGACATTAACTTAATTGTCCGTATTCCTGACGAACCTCTCCCGATCGCGGGAGATTCGATCCTTTTGCAAAATGCTTTGAGAAATATATTGGACAACGCAATTAAATATTCGCCGGCGGATAGCGACATTCACGTCACTATAGAAAAAAGTGATCACTACGAGGTTTCCTTTACGGATCAGGGGCGAGGGTTTGGGAAAGCTGACTTGAAAAGCCTGACAAAGCGGTTTTCGCGCGGGGATAATGCATCTGACATCGTCGGGTCCGGGCTCGGGCTCACAATCGCCGACGAGGTTGCACGGGCCCATAAAGGCCGGGTTCATATACGCTCAAACACGGAAGGACCAGGCGCATGCGTTTCGCTTATTTTGCCGCGGGTTTAGTTCTCTTTACCCTTGGTTCATATGGCGCTTCGGCGTTCGAAATCGAGGGCACTCGCGTTTACCCTGCCCCTAACAGTACTGTGACTCTGAAGATAATCTCGACCGCCGATATCAATGTTTTCGAGCCGATTATTCTGGAATTCCAGCGTGAGAATCCCACAATAAGCATCGACTACGTGATTGCGAGCAGTACAGAGTTGATGAAAGCTCTGCATGAAGAAAATGCCGAATTTGATCTCGCGATTTCATCGGCAATGGATTTGCAAACAAAACTCGCAAATGACGGATATGCCCAGACCTATTCCTCAACCGCAACGGCGTATCTGCCGGACTGGGCGAAGTGGCGAAACCAGATATTTGCCTTCACACAAGAGCCCGCCGTAGTCGTAATCTCCGATGCCGCATTTCAAGGGATCGACCCACCCAATAACCGTGAAGAGCTCATTTCGCTTCTGCGCGAGAATCCGGAGCGGTTCGAGCAACGTATTGGCACTTATGATGTGCGCGCTTCAGGGGCTGGTTACCTCTTTGCGACCCAGGACTCCCGAAACTCCGACTCTTACTGGCGCCTGACTGAAGTGATGGGCCGCCTGAACGCCCGTTTGTATCGGAGCTCAGGCGACATGATCAACGATGTTTCTTCCGGCGAGCTTGCCCTGGCTTATAATGTGGTAGGAAGTTACGCGATGTCGCGATTGCCGGACTATCCCGGCATCCGGATCATTTTGTTTGACGATTACGTAAATGTAATGCTTCGAACGGCGCTCATCCCGCAAAATGCAAGGCACCCCGTTGAAAGCGGCATATTGATTGACTTTCTAGCCCAGTTAAGCCTCAGGCCGGAGCTCACCGAGCTTACCAGCTTGCCGCCTATTGATACCGCTCATTTGCGGGAAAACAGCGCAGCCCGCCCTATTCGGCTGGGCCCCGGATTGCTGGTGTTTCTGGACAAGCTCAAAAAAGAGAATTTTCTGCAAAACTGGGTTAGCTCGATGGAGCAGGAGTAGCGGTCAACCAAAATTCAATAATGGCAAACCTAAGGCATCTACTCTTATTTCGCGTAGTGCTTTACCAGAGCGTAGAGATTGGAAATCAAGAGCGCTCCGATAACAACGGCACCGCCAACCACGGCCAGAGAGCCGGGGTTTTCACCAATGATGGCCCACACGAGGATTGGGGCCAATACCGACTCTAACAGAACAAGAAGCGAAACCTCGGTTGCGCTAATGTATCGCGGCCCAAGGGCGAGAAGACATGACGCCGCGCCGATGAACATACCGTGCCCCAAGAATAGAGGCCATTGTGCTTCAAATGCCTCAACCGGCGAGGTAAATACGCCGATCACAATGGCCGCGCCGATATAGGCGAATGGAATAGCCGGGATCATCGAAACCCCCTTAACCGACCGGATGGCAGTTAAAGCGGCAGCAAACGCGGTAGAAACGTAGACAGCCCAGATGTCGCCCTTCCATGAGGCGATTTGGGTTGAGCTGGAACCATAAGCGATGATTGCCAGCCCCAATATGACAGCGCACATCGTTACAACCATGCGCGGGCTAACGGTTTCCCCCAAGAACAACCGGCTGAAAATGGCGGCAAAGATTGGCATTGAAGCAAAAATGAACACAACGTTGGCGACGCTTGTATTGGCGACAGCTAACACAAAGGCCGGGGCGGTTGTTGCGATTAACAAGGTATAAATCAATCCGGGCCAACCAGTCCCAAGAACCGCCCGGAAGCCTTTTAACCCCTGCAATAGCAACAAGGCCAAAAGCACAAAGATCCCCGCAGTCAAACCTCTCCAAAAGGCAGTGACCATGGGTTCGGCCTCAATCAACCTTACAAAAAGGGAGTCCGGCACCACAAGCAAAACGCCCAACGTCGTGATGGCCAAACCTTTCATGTGGTCGTTCATTCTGTTGCTATCCCATGTTGCGCTGACTTCGATAAAGGCCATCTTACCCGCTGCGCGAGCAGCCGAAGTCCAGTTTTCGGGGCAAATTGGTGGTTGGTCAACGGTTTTTTCAAACGACACCATCGAGCCGGTATTTAGTTTCGGTAAGCTGCGCTGAAAACGTGGCGAGGCACAAATTGTCGCCATTAAGGGGGGGCGTGGTGAACAAATGAAGAAATTCGGGCATCAAGACAACTAGCCTATATCCACCCGATGTTCCTCTTTAATGACGCCCCTCGCCTTGGTGTGTTATCATGGTTTCATAGATTTTCGCGGAAGCAGGATTTTGAACTTTTCGCGGATTTTTTGATCAATATCGTCCGGGATCGCTTCAGGCCAGTGGTTGGAAAGAATATCGCGCGCGCGCGCCTTGGCGACCATTCGTAGATCAAGCGCCCCGTCGGCTTCCCAATCGGCACGGGTGCGGCGGTCAAAAAGCTCCGGATATTGGTATTCACTATGCATAAGCGAGAACGTTTGCGCATGCCCCAAATAGTGGTTTGGCCCGCCTGAACAAACATCGTGGATTACATCCAGCGCCAGCGTGTCCTCGTTGACCTCTATGCCACGGGTCAGTCGCATGATCGTGCCGTTCACATCATTGTCGATAACGTATTGCTCATAGGCAACGGTCAGGAGGCTTTCGAGGAACCCGGCTGAATGGTGGATGTAATTTGATCCGGCCAATGCCGCTGTGGCTGTGGTCAGGCCTTTCTCAAACCCGGCCTGCGCATCCCCGATTTTTGAATCGGCAATACCGGCGGAATTGTAAATTGGCAGTTTTAGATGCTGAGCGATTTGCGCGCAGGCGGCATTCATCAGGGCAAACTCGGCCGAGCCGCCGATAAAGGCTCCGGTACGCAAGTCTGCCTGAGCCGGCACGCAGCCCATGATCGTGGGGTGGCCCGGTTTTTTGAGGTTCACATAAACGAAACCAGATAACTGCTCGGCGGTTAACTGCACCAGTGTTCCTGCCAGAGAGGCCGGAGAGCTGGCACCGGATTGCGGCGCCGAGCTCAAAACCACAGGCAGGTCATTGGCGATAATCTCGTCGAGAATTTCTACCGTTTCCATGGCATAACGCAGCGGAGACACCACCCATGAGGCGACCATCGAGATCGGCGGGCGGGCATCAAAAGCTTGGGCTCCACCCACAAGCATTTCGCCCATTTCGCGCAAGTCTGCAACGCGCTCGGGCAGATAGGCGTTACTCATCACATGTTTTTTTGTGGCCGAAACACAGGCATAGAGCTGGTTAATATCAATGTCTTCATTGGCGAGGTCACGGCAGACCACAGGGCGCATATAGAAATGGATGTGCTCCAGCGTATCGACCAACCGCCCGATATTATAGTTATCCGCCAGCGTTGTTTCGCGCACAATGTCATCAATCCCGAGGATTTTAACCGCTTGCCCGCCGGTTCCCATATAAACCCGCCGACCGCCAAGGTGCAGGTCGTGTTTTTCTTCGCGCCCGGCCAATAGCACTTCGGGCTTGGCATTGGACAAGGCATCATCAATCAGGTGGGCCGGAATGAAAACGCGGGATTTCTCGCTGTCTATCCGGCAACCAGCACGTTCGAACAAATCTCGCGGCGCACCCGCGCCAACTTCGATTCCGGTGCGGGATAAAACTTCATAGGCTGCGGCAACAATTTGCTCGATCTGATGGTCACCCAGCGGCTTAAACGAGCCGCCTTCCGCTCCGGCGGGCGCGGGATTAGCCGGTTTCGGGGTCTCTTGGGTTCGGTTTCGTCTTCTTGCACGGGCCATTCGGTTTTCCACTTTGACAGAGTTGCTCATTCAAATTTTAGAACTCCGTGTTTGGCTGCACTTGTAAAAATCCGTCAGTTGTCGCCACTAAATGGTTCCGGTATCCCAAGTGTTTTGAGCAATCGATCTGTTTCCTGCCTGACCAAGGCAATATTTGAATCGCGCACGGTTGGCAGCAGGTATCGTGCTTTTCTCAGGTCGTCATAGTTCAGGCTGGCGGAAATCAGCTCTTCTCCATCTCCGGCCTGAGCGAGGGTTTTACCAAAGGGGTCAACGATACAGGACCCGCCCCAAAAGGTAAGGTCCTTCTCCGTGCCGCAGCGATTCGCCATAATTGTAGGCGCGCCATACATCATCGAATAAAAGTTAACGGTCTTTTGCCAGCCGCCGGGGTTGTCAAACTCGGGCCCCACAGCTTCGACCCCCGAGCTGATGGGTGTGATCAGCATGGTAGCACCGTGAAGAAAGGCAAGATGCACCAGCGCCGGGTTCCAGACATCGGCACAAATCAGCAAGCCCGCCTGCCATTCTTTGGCCAAAGCGTGTGTGTCTACAAACCGTCCGGAGGCGTAGTGTTTGCCTTCTTCTAACTTCCCGTATGTCGGAATGTTGATTTTACGGTGGACATAAACCGGCTTGCCCTTATGCAAAAGCGCGGTCGCGTTGTAAAACTGGGCGGCGGGGCCTTCCTCGATAAAGCCGACAACCAACCACATGTCACCCGCCGCTTCCGAGAGCTTTCGCAAGCGCGGATCATCGCGGCGCATGGCGATATCCAATAGCTTTTCGGCACCATAGTGCCCAACCAGAGAGAGCTCCGGAAAGACAAGCATATCAAGATTTTTCTCTCGCGCCTTCGCGATCCAGTCGAGGTGGATCTCGACATTGGCGTCAGGTTTCCCAACAACGCTCGCGATCTGGGCCACGCCCGATTTCATAATTTTGGTCATTGCCCTATTTTTAGTAATTCGGGGTTGGCCGCCAATCTGGCTGCGACCCCGAAATGCCTTTTTTCGACATGTAGGTAACCCTGTCGAAATTTCGCCGGAAAATGTCGAATTCTGTATCGACAAGCGAGCGCCTTGGTATGATCTTGAGAGAAAGCCGCAATTCCCCTAGGAAAGCCGATGCATTATTCAGGATTCAGAATCTTCAAGGAAGCCCTGACCGGCCATAAAGGTTGGGGCCCGGCGTGGAGAAACCCCGAACCCAAACCTGAATATGATTTTGTCATCATTGGCGGCGGCGGGCACGGGTTGGCCACGGCCTATTATCTCGCCAAGGAATACAGCCAAAGCCGGATAGCGGTGCTGGAAAAGGGCTGGATCGGGGGCGGAAATGTTGGCCGCAACACAACGATTGTCCGCTCAAATTATTTGCTGGCGGGAAACGAGCCGTTTTATGAATACTCCATGAAGCTCTGGGAAGGGCTGGAGCAGGATTTCAACTATAACGCCATGGTTAGCCAGCGCGGTATTCTGAACCTTTTCCACTCGGACCCGCAGCGGGATTCCTTTATCCGTCGCGGCAACGCCATGCTGCTGCACGGGGCCGATGCCGAAATTCTTGATCAGGCAGCTGTGCGCAAAATGTATCCGTTTCTTAATTTTGACAATGCACGGTTCCCGATCAAGGGTGGCTTGCTGCAAAAGCGCGCCGGTACTGTGCGCCATGATGCCGTTGCCTGGGGTTATGCCCGCGGTGCCGATTTGCGCGGGGTGGATATTATCCAGAATTGCGAGGTTACCGGGTTTTCCATCGAGAATGGGAAGGTGAGCGGTGTGGAAACCACGCGTGGGAAGATCGCGGCCAAAAAGGTTGGTTGCGCGGTTGCTGGTTCTTCGGGGCGACTAATGGCCAAGGCGGGGATGCGGTTGCCAATTGAAAGCCATGTTTTACAGGCTTTTGTGTCTGAGGGTTTGAAGCCCACGATCTCCGGCGTCATCACCTTTGGTGCGGGTCACTTTTATGTCAGCCAGTCTGACAAGGGCGGGCTGGTTTTTGGCGGCGATATCGACGGCTATAACACTTATGCCCAACGGGGCAATATGCCGACAGTCGAAGATGTTTGCGAGGGGGGTATGGCGCTCATGCCGATGATCGGGCGCGCGCGGTTGTTGCGCAGTTGGGGTGGCGTAATGGACATGAGCATGGATGGATCCCCCATTATCGACAAAACCGAAGTTGAGGGCCTCTATTTTAACGGCGGATGGTGTTATGGCGGTTTTAAGGCCACACCGGCATCCGGAATGGCATTTGCGCATTTGCTGGCCACGGACCAACCCCACCAGACCGCAACCGCTTTTCGTTTTGACCGCTTCGCCAAAGGGCGGGTCATTGACGAAAAAGGCGTGGGCGCCCAGCCCAACCTGCACTAGGAGACCGCGATGATTATCAACCACCCGCTCCTTGGCCAACGCGATGCCCAAGAATTCACCTATTTGGGAGATGCCTGCCTGATCGACCGCCCCGAGTGGCAGCCCGAGGGGGGGCTCGAAGAGTTCACCGATTACGCCTACCAAAGGGAGAACCCCGCGGGTGAGCACCGCGAGCTTTGGTTCCACGAACAGGGGGACCGTTCGTGGTTGGTTGTGACCCGCAACACATTGACCCACGAGATCAGCAAAGTTGAACTCGCCACCGATGTGGCAAGAGCCAGGGGTCGGCATAAATGACCCGTATCTCTGGTGGATTAATGGATCGTAGCAAGGAACTCTCCTTCAGCTTTGATGGTAAAACCTTTCAGGGTTTTCAAGGGGATACGCTGGCTTCGGCTTTGCAGGCAAACGGTGTGCGCCTGATGGGCCGCAGCTTCAAGTACCATCGGCCGCGCGGGGTGATTAGCGCCGGTTCCGAGGAGCCGAATGCGCTGGTTGAGCTGCGCAGCGGAGCGCGCAAAGAGCCCAACACCCGCGCGACCGTGGTCGAGCTCTTTGATGGCTTAAAAGCCAATAGCCAGAACTGCTGGCCTTCGCGCAAGTTCGATGCTCTGGCGGTAAATGACCTGCTGTCGCCTTTCTTTGCGGCCGGATTTTATTACAAAACCTTCATGTGGCCTGCCAAGTTTTGGGAGAAGGTTTACGAACCGATCATCCGCCACGCGGCTGGCCTTGGCACCCTGTCGCTTGAGCCCGATCCTGACGTTTATGACAAAGGATTTCTGCACTGTGATCTGCTGGTAACCGGAGCTGGCCCTGCGGGCCTTGCTGCCGCTTTGACAGCGGGGCGAAGCGGAGCGCGGATTATTCTGGCGGATACCGATTTCCTCATGGGTGGGCGTCTGAACGCCGAGCGTTTTGCGCTCGGCGATGAAGCTGGCAGTGCCTGGGCGGCGGCTGCGGTGGATGAGTTGGCCTCGATGCCAAATGTGCGGCTAATGCCGCGGACCTCCATTCTGGGCGCTTACGATCACGGGATTTTCAGCGCGGTTGAGAGCGTGTCCGACCATCTCGCCGTTCCGGCCGAGGGCAAACCGCGTCAGATTCTCTGGCGGATATATGCGAAGAAAAACCTGCTTTGCGCTGGCGCGATCGAACGCCCGATCGCATTTCCAAATAATGACCGCCCCGGCATTATGTTGGCCGGTGCGGTGCGAGCTTATGCCAACCGATGGGCCGCCGTTGCCGGAAGCAAAGTTGCTGTGTTTACCAACAACGATGACGGCTTGCGGACAGTTACAGATTTGCTGGCCAAAGGCATTGAAGTTGTTGCTGTGATCGACACGCGCGAGGACGGGCCTGTGGTATCGGGAGCCGAGCATTTCAGGGGTGCGCAGGTGATCAATACGAAGGGCCGGCTTGGGCTTAAAAGTATCACTGTGCGCCTGGCAAATGGCCAATCGCGCGTTATCGCCTGCGATATACTCGGTGTATCGGGCGGCTGGAATCCCAACGTTAGTATCAGTAGCCACCAGCGTGGCCGTCCGGACTGGAACGAGGATATTTCGGCTTTTGTACCCGGAAAGGATTTGCCTGATGGCATGAGCGTTGCCGGTGCTGCAAATGGTGTGTTTTCAACTGCTATGGCGATGAATTCTGGCGCGGCGGGCGCTGCAAAAGCGCTGGAACTGAAATCAGCGGCTATTGATCTTCCGGAGACCGAAGACGACCCCGTGAGCATAAAGCCTTTCTGGCATGTGAAGCACGCAAAGGGCCGCGCATGGTTGGATCAGCAAAATGATGTCACGGTCAAAGATGTGAAACTGGCGCATCAGGAGAACTTCCGTTCGGTCGAGCACCTGAAACGATACACAACACTGGGTATGGCGACGGATCAGGGCAAAACCGCCAATGTTAATGCGTTGGCTGTGATGGCGGAACTTTGCGACCAGTCTATACCCGAGACCGGCACAACCATTTTCCGCCCGCCTTATGTGCCGGTTGCGCTTGGCGCTTTGGCGGGGCGTTCCCGTGCCAAGGAATTCCATCCTTATCGCATGACACCCTCCCATAAGTGGGCCGAAGAGCAGGGGGCGGTATTTGTCGAAACCGGAAACTGGCTGCGGGCGCAATGGTTCCCGCAAAAGGGCGAGACCCACTGGCGGCAATCGGTTGATCGCGAGGTGCTGGCCACGCGTAGCTCGGTGGGGGTTTGTGATGTAACCACGCTCGGAAAAATTGATGTGCAAGGGACCGACGCCGCAACCTTCCTCAACAAAATCTATTGCAACGGGTTTGCCAAACTGCCGGTTGGCAAGGTACGCTATGGCCTCATGCTGCGCGAAGACGGCATGGCCATGGATGACGGCACAACCGCGCGGATGGCGGAAAACCATTTTGTGACAACCACAACCACCGCCAATGCCTTGAGCGTTTACCGGCACATGGAGTTTTGCCGCCAATGCCTGTGGCCCGATCTGGATGTTCAGTTGATCTCGACCACCGAAAGCTGGGCGCAATATGCCGTGGCCGGGCCTAACGCGCGCAAATTGTTGCGTAAACTGGTTGACCCAGAATTTGACATCTCCAACGAAGCTTTTCCGTTTATGGCCTGTGGCGAAATCACCGTTTGTGGCGGGATTGAGGCGCGCTTGTTCCGGATCTCTTTCTCGGGCGAACTGGCTTACGAGATCGCCGTACCCACACGCTATGGTGACGGTTTGATTCGCGCTTTGATGGATGCGGGCAAAGAATTTGACGTTGCGCCCTATGGCACGGAGGCCCTGGGCGTGATGCGGGTTGAAAAAGGCCATGCCGCTGGCAACGAACTCAATGGCCAGACCACGGCCCGTAATCTGGGCATGGCGCGGATGGTCTCCAAAACAAAAGATAGCATCGGGTCTGTGCTCAGCCGCCGCGATGGGTTGAATGAGGGGAATGCGCCGAGGCTGGTTGGCTTCCAGCCGGTTGACCGTGCAGCCCCGCTGACCTCGGGCGCACACTTGATCGGCAAAGGAAACCCTGCCATTGCCGAGCATGATGAAGGGTATCTCACCTCGGTGGTCTACTCCCCAAATCTTGGCCACTATATCGGGCTCGGCTTTCTGGAAGATGGAGAAACCCGCATGGGTGAAACCCTTCGCGCGGTCAACCTGCTCGGAAAAACGGATATCGAGGTTGAGGTTGTCAGCCCGCACTTCATTGACCCTGAGGGAGGGCGATTGCGTGTCTGAATACTCTTTGGAACCTGCTTTTCCACTAGGTGGGATAACCCCGCGGGTTGATGAATTTGAGGCGTTGACCCTTCGTGAAAACGCAGATCTGGTTCTGGTTTCGCTCGCGCAGCGGGAGGCCGGAAAAACAGGTCTGGCTTCGATCGCGCAGGCGCATTTTGGCGGCTCCCTACCTGAGCCCGGGTGCCGGTTTGAAGGCCAAAATTGTGCGATTTTCTGGGTTGCCCCCGGGCAGTGGTTTTTTGAAGCGGATCGTCGGAAACAGGAAAACCTTGTAATTTCAATGAGTGAGAAGTTTGGTGAAACCGCTTCGATCACAGATCAGAGCGACGGTTGGGTGGCGTTTGACCTTGAGGGCCCAAATGTGTTGCCCGTACTGGAACGGCTCTGCCAGCTGGACATTCACAGCTCCAAAAGCGGGTTTGCGGCGCGCTCGGTGATCGACCATATGGGCGTTTTTGTCATCTGCCTTGGCAAAAACGCGTGGCGCATTCTGGGGGCAAGGTCCTCCGCCAAATCCCTTCATCACGCGCTTTGCACGGCGGCGGTATCTGTCTCCTAAAGCGCTTGCGCGCGCTCCATTATCGGTGAATACCCAAAGCGCGCTTTGTAGCATTTGGTGAAATGTGACGCAGAGCTGAAGCCCACAGCACAGGCAACATCCACCACCGGTAAGGCCGTTTGCAACAGGAGTTGCTGGGCATAGTTCAGCCTTAGACTGAGATAAATCTCTTTTGGCGTACTGCCAATATGTTTACGGAAAAGCCGCTGCAACTGGCGTTGAGTAACGCCAACCTCATCGGCGATCTCTGGCAAGGTTTGCGGAGTCTCGATGTTTTTCTCCATAATATCAATGGCCAAACCCAGAGGTTCGGATTTCACCCGCAACCCCAGCCTCTTTATTTTGCTTTGGTCTTCATCGTGTTTTCTCACCCTGTCTTGTTGGAACTGATGGGCAATAGCAGAAGCAAATCCTTCACCATGGCTATCCCGCACAATAGTGATCATCAGATCAATCGCAGATGTGCCGCCAGTGCAGGTATACAGGCCCCGGTCAATTTCATAGAGCCCGTTGACCAACTCGACCTCCGGAAACTCTTCCCGCAGGCTGGTGGCATGGTCGGAGTGGATTGAGCATCTTCGGCCGGCAATGACCCCGGCGCGGGCGAGGACATACGTTCCGGTACTTATCGCGCCCATAGATGTGCCGTGCCGGCTCAGGTTGCGAATCCAGCCAAGTGTTTTTGAGTTACAACAGGATTCCGGCCGGAATCCTGTGCAAATAAAAAGCATATCTAAAGCGAGATCATCGCCGATGGCTGCGTCCGCGATAATTTCAGTTGCGCTTTGCGTGATAACCGGTTGACCATCTTGGGAAATAGTCGTCCAACTATAATAGGGCTCGTTCAGAATGCGGTTGGCAGCACGGAGCACCTCAATGGCCGCAAAAACGCCCAAAGGGGCAAATTCGGGCGCAATTAGAAACCCGACAGATCTCTTTGCAATCTGACCGTCAACTGGTGTTCCTGTATCTCTGCCCACTTCCATGCCTCCGATGTTATCGGTCTGGATCATAATAGCAAGGTCAACTCCACGGGTAGGGGCTGTTGGAAACGGGATGCAGCTTGCCTGTTGAAAAGCGTTCGAACCGGAACGGATCGAGCAATGCGGAACTGTTGCGCACGATTTCCTGGGCCACAAGTTTGCCAACCCCGATCATTTTGAAGCCGTGGTTTGAATCTGCAATAATGTAGCAGTTTTGCTGGAACACATCGAAAACAGGGAAACTATCGGGCGTAAATGCCCCGATCCCGCCTGAAGCTTCGTTGCGGTAAAGGCCGGTTTGCCCCTCAAAGCGCTTTTGACAATGGGCAAGAGCCGAACACCACATATGAGCGAACTCATCTCCGACGATAAAATCCGGCGAGTCCGGCCCGTAGGGATCTACCGCAACATTGTCTGCGTCTTTATCAACGATAAACGGCATGGCACCGCCCTGCACGCCATTAAAGTGGTAATCGGGTTTATAGTAAATTCCCCATGGCTGATCGGTTATCAAGGAACCATCAACATCAGACATCAAGGGCGCATCTGTATCGACATGGATGACCGGTGGCATAGACCCATCTGCGGCTTTCTGGAAATCAGGTGCAACCCCAAGCGTGCCTTCCTGAAGGCTCCAGAAGGTCCACATCGGGATATTGCTGTGCGTCACGCCTTGCGGGTTTTTTACCGATATCGCCGCTGGCATTTCCAGCATATCCCAAATGCTCTTAACCCATGGGCCAACTCCAACGACCACGTAGTCGGTTTCAATCTTGCCCTTGCTGGTCTCGACGGCACTTATCGCACCGCCTTTGCGCTCAAATCCTGTCACCTCAAGCCCGGTGATGATCCGCACACCTTTTGATTCCGCCTGACCCGCCAAACCGTAGATGGCTTTGGTGTTATTGGCATATCCACCTTGTTCCTCATGCAGAACCGACGTGATTCCCTTTGCCTGCCAATCTGGGAATATCTCCTTCATATAGGCTTTAGACGCGTCAGCGCCCTCTATGAATTTGGATCGATACCCGATATCGGCCTGTTGCTCGGCGATTGAGGCTACATCTTCGCGCATGCCTTCATGGCTGATTTGCATGTAGCCGACGGGATGAAAGCTGTAGATCTCGGCATTCTGGTTCCAGATATCGGCGCTATGGGCCATCAGTTCGCGCATCGCGGGTTGGAAATAGTTGTTGCGGACGACACCGCAAGCGATCCCCGAAGCCCCGGCTGCGATCGCGGTTTTGTCGATGATGATGATATCCTCGCCACCTCCTTTGCCGGCGGCCTCCAGTTCGCAAGCGAGATGATAGGCGGTGCTGAGGCCATGTATGCCAGCACCGATAATGACATATTTGGAGTGGGTCGGAAGTGCCATTGGGCTGTCCTCTGTTTCGGAATGGGAAGTGAATCTTTTCGTAAACTCTAATCGTTGCACCCGATATAGGGCGGTAAGGGATCAGACTTCGACTATAGTAAAAACGACCAAAAAAGTGACCTGTCCAGTAGGATGCCTGCCGCATTTGGTGGTGCCTGTTTCCAGAACCCCGCAAACAGACTGCATCTTCTCGCACAGGTCATTTCAAACCCGGTTTTGCAAAACAAATTTGTGTGCAGAATCAGCACATTTTGCCAGATTCCAGAGCCAGCAGCGACCTTCCGTCACGTTGCAAAATGTTCCCAAAAGTGATTAAATATACTTTAATTACATAATGTTACCGGAATCCAAGGATCTGAGCAACAATGTGACGGCCGGAAGGAGAGATTATGAGGACACGCGCAGAAAAACTCACCGAGTTTCCGCTACCGAGCGGTTCGGTTTTGGTGGATGAAGCCAACTTCATAGTTGACCCGAAGACGTGGACACCCGAATTTGCCGAAGCGGTTGCCGAAATAGAAGACATCGAACTGACGCCGCGTCATTGGGCCATTATTAAATACATGCGAGAGTATCGTGACGATCATGGCATCGCTGTTGATGCGCGGTATGTTTTCAAGTTCCTGTCGGAAACGGAAGGCCTAAACAAACACGACGCGAAAGAGCTGTTTTTTAAGCTCTTCCCCTACGGGTATGTCAAACAAGCCTGCAAAATGTCGGGAATGAAATACCCCAGAGCGTGGAGCACAGGATAAAAAAAGGGCGTAAGTGTTAAACTTACGCCCGCCTTCATTTATAGACCTTGGATAGTTCAGCGACTTACGCCGCCTTGCCAATCGGCTTGCTGAGGTCAACCCCGACTATGTCGGCCCCGTCAACAAGCTGTTGCACCAGCGCTTGCGCGGCGCGGCCCCACGCAACTTGCTCCAACTTTTCCCGGATCCGAGATTTAACCGCATCAAAAGGCAGAATTTCACCTTCGGCTTTTTCATCCATGCGGATGATGTGGATCCCATACCGTGTTTCCACCGGTTCCGGGTGCAATTCGCCTGCTGGAAGTAAGCTCAATACCGCCTCGAATTCCGGAACGGTATCCCCACTTCCAATTTGGCCAAGGATCCCTCCTGCATCTTTTGAAGGACAGTCAGAGTTGGATTTGGCAATGGCCGCAAAATCCTTCGGGCTTTTTTGAAGGGTCGAGATAAATTCAGCTGCATTCTTTTTGGCAACGTCACGCGCTTCTGCATCTTCCGGAGAAGCCGCAAGTAGTATGTGGGCTGGCTGGAACAAGCTGGGAGAGCGAAACAATTCTGTGCGCTCGTCATAAATTTTTTGACAGTCCGCCCCGGCTACGCGCGCGGCATCAAGTTCAGCATCCAGCACAGCGCGAACCAGAGATTCTTCATCGGTTTCGCGTTTGTCGCTGTCCAACATTTGTGGTTCAGGCGTTAGATTTAACCGCTCAGCCTCCTGCAAAAGTAGGGACCGAACAACCAAGGCGCGCGCGGCGGCTTGCCATGCCCAGCCGGGTTTATCGGCTGGCGCATTGTGGTTTTGGGCTTCGGCAGCAATAGCTGCCGAAGGGATTGTTTCGCCGTTGACGATTACGTCTGGCATTAGAGGAGTCATTAGTTTTTTCCCTTACGAGTCCGGACAATCTGATAACCCGGGCGCCACAAGAAACGCACCGGAGCCGAAAGCATGTGAACCAGTCGAGTAAACGGGAAGACCAGAAATATGGTCAACCCCAGAAGGATGTGCAGCTTGAACAGGATATTGACATCCACAAGATAGCTTGCCGCCGAACCGTCGAACAAGAATATGCCGCTCGCCCAATTCATGAATTTAACCATTTCATGGCCGTCCAGATGCCCGAGGCTGACAATAATAGTTGTCAGGCCAAGTGTTACCTGGGCAATCAGCAGCAGCAGGATTGACGT
>Ga0209121_10000778_pt1 | contig 34032 bp, 45 predicted proteins | sample Cruoilmetagenom3_FD_187292 | JGI IMG/M metagenome (GOLD analysis project Ga0209121, IMG submission 187292) | Oil polluted marine microbial communities from Coal Oil Point, Santa Barbara, California, USA - Sample 3 (SPAdes) (version 2) | ecosystem: Environmental > Aquatic > Marine > Oil seeps ... | reverse complement strand
GGTCTTTGTTGTCCATTTTCTTTTGAGATACTCTCTTTCTCTTTCTTGTGACTTTTCTGGGCTTTCTCTTTTTTGGCTCTGGTTTAATGTTTGGATGTGTCTCCTGCATCCGTTGCATCTGTTCCATGAACCTGTATCCCCTCAATGAGATTGCCAAACTCTGGGCATACTCTCCTATGTCCTCTAACATTCCCAATTCTTTTCTCATCCTAATGACTGCTGAATATACACTTGCATCTGTCCTGCCATTCCTTTTCATAACCTCTGGGTATATGTCTTTTGTATTTGGATATCTTGAATGCCTTGCCTTGTATTTCTCAATCACTTTCAAAATATCAAACACATACAGTCTCAACTCCTCTGTCATGTTTCTTGGTTCTATGAATTGTGTCATAAAAAATATATTAAAAAATTAAATCCTTTTGTAATTTTCATTCTCTGAAATATTAAATGTGTACTTTCTTGAATATTGGTTTCTGGCATACAACCTGCAACACCTTGAACATGCTAATCTGTAATTCTTGCTCATCCTATACACCACCAATCCACAATTGGGACATTCATATCTGTATCTCTTGGGAGGTAATTTTACAATCTCACTTGTTCTTGATAATGGGTTGCAACCTAACTCTCTGCACTTTGCCCTGAATACATTGTCATGCTTGTGACCTCTGGTGAGTGAATGTGCTATCTCATGGAGTAAAATATCCCTGACTAACCACTCCTTGTTATACTCAACAACCTCTATTGAAATGTGTATCTTGTTTTTTCTGGGACTGTAATACCCCAATCGTGAGTATCCATGACAAAACTCAAAACCACAATCTGGGTTGTGGGTCTGTAATAATTCACCTGCTAATTTTCTTGCTTGTGATAGTTTCATTTCTTGCACAATTTCAAATTAACACATTACATTATACACCCTCTGTTTACATTGTGTCAACTATACCCTCTCCAATATCATCCTCAAACTTTGATTTGTAGTGCTCTGTGATTTTAGTGTACTCTTTCTGATAGTAATCAACAAACTCCTCTTTGGATGGAGGTCTTTTCAACTCCTGCTCACATAGTCTGTACAATACATCTCTGAACCTTTTGGAGGGTGATTTGTAATTTGAGATGGCATCATTCTCTGGGAGGTTTTTGAGGATTGTGTTCATATCAAAATCCACAACATTTCCAACAATACTGTCTGTCAAAACAATAATGGCAACACATCCTCTGTATGCATCAATCTCTCCAATCTCTTTGCTTGATAATTCCAACAGGGAGTCCAATCTGAAACTGACACTGTTGTCTGCTCTCCTGTTGTAGTTTTTCATTTCTGTTTGAATAGTTTTCATTTTCTTTTTGTCCAATATTTTTTTGGCATATTAACAATTGGGTTGTGTTCCTTTGCCATTTTTTTGAGGGTTTCACTCCTTTTTTTCTGAATCTCTGGGTCTTTGTTATTTTTCTCACATGTCAATATATATCTTTCAATTGACTGCTCTCTGTGAACCTTTCTGCCTGAATGCCCTTTTCTAAAATTATGGGTATGTGGTTGCAGATTCTTGTATGTTCCATTTGCCATTATATGGTCATGCCTAACCTGTTGCAATCTCCCACACTCCAATGGCTGTTTAATATTGTACCCAAAATATTCTTTGTATTCCCACACTGATATGTGATGTTTCCTGATGATATGTGCTGTCATACTTTCAAACTTTTTCCCACATATCTCACATATAACATACTCATAGGTTATCATGTCTTTGTAATGTGGCTCAATAGGGAGGTTCATTTCTTTCCAAAAAAGGAATTAACAATTAAAACAAGCAAAACAATACCAATACCAACAAGTACCACACCAAGCAATTCTCTTGTGTACATAATGAATGACACAATTGCAACTGCCACAATTATGGTAAACAACATTCTCAAAATAAAATCTTTCATATGGGTTTTGAAAAAATTAAAATATAAATATTTTGTCACAGTGTTCTCCACAATCCATGCACAATCCATCACTATCAATTGGGGTATTGCAACAAAGTGAAACCTCGTCTGGTGTACCAAGTATCTGAATCACAACCTCAAACTCATCCTGTGTGAACACTTTTTCTCTGTCATTGACTAATGCATGTATGTCTCTCTCTTGGACTCTGCATGAGTTGACTATTTTCCAAAACCTAGTCCAATTTTCCTGATTCAATTCCATTTGCTTTCCTATAATCTCAAACTCCCTCACTGGGATGTGTATCTTTCTTGATAACCAAATCATGTCATTGTGCAACATGTCATCTATATTATATGAACTTTGAAAACCATTTTTGTTTAACTGTATCATTTTTCTTTTGTTTTTTTTGAAATAATATATTTTGACCCAAACTGTTCTTGAAATCTCTTGATGATTTCTTGTTTCTTTTTTTCTGAAAGTTTCTTGTCTGTCTTTTGACTTGCCTCAATCCTCTCTTTGGATGCCTTTGCCTGTCCATAGAAATTGATTGAGTCTATGGGCTTTCTGGTCACCTTTGTGGTTTTGATACCATTGATATATGTGCTCTCCTCTTTCATTATTTTGCCTCCCTACTAATTGATTTGTACCATGTATCAATTTTGTCTGATATTTCCTGCTCACCCTCAACTGCAAATCCTTTGACCTTTCCATTCCTACCTGTTTTGACATTGAATGAAAATAGTTTTGGGGCATCATACAAAAATCTGCCAATACCAAACTGAACTGCACATCTTTTGAGGGCATCTGACACTGCATCTTTGAGAACCTCACTATCATTGACCCCTTTGGACATTTTCAACTCTTGTGGATACCCTACATCCTCTCTAGTGACCCATTTATCATCCATCTTGCATTGCAATTCTCCATGCACTGCAAACTCATGACCACAAACCTCACTCCATGTGAACTGCCATCCATCCACTCCAAACTTTGTATCCAACTCCTCTTGGCATGTTCTGGCATCTATATACACCAATGCCATTGCCCATGCACCTTTACTTGTCACACCTGAACCTCCTACTCTAAAACTGATTCTGTCTCTGTTTATCATTTATCCCACAATTAAAAATTAACTAATTGCATTATACTATGTCAACTAATATATTGCAATAACAAAAAGAGAGGGATATTTCACCCTCTCTGTTTTCACTACCAATGCATTATGTCTATAAACTGTTGTGACATATTCTGTACAACCATTCTGCACATACCATTGTTGACAGATATCACTCTCCAATTATCTCCATTGTTTGCATCCACAAATCTGCTACCAACTTTTGCATTCTTTGGGTCAAACCACTTTGAGAATGTCTTGTCTGTGTAATAAAATGGATTCTCCTTTGTATAATCTGATATATCAACAGTCCTGACATGCATCAAATCCTCATATGTCAATGTATCCTTTGGGGATATCAATGGCATCTTTCCATAGTTTCTCATTTTTCTCACAATTAAAAAATTAAATATTGGGGAGGGATTTTCACCCCCCCTGATTTTACTCATTATCCTCTTTTTCCAATCCCTTTGCCTCTGCCAATGATATTTCAAAACCACCTGCCTCTTTAATGTCTGAAATATATGTATCTCCATATTCCCAATCTCCATATGTACATGGACTCTTGACTGCACAAAACCATCTTGCATATGAGTTGGTTGCCTCACCTTTTGGTGACTGGTACTTTTTGAGTACCCTCCACTCCCAATTTGGCAAATACAATGCCCTGTATATATGATATGGATTCTCCACATCTCTTTGTTTTCCACAGGCATTTTTGTTTGATAACTCTTTCATTTTTCTCACAATTAAAAGTAAAATATTGGGAGGACTTTCACCTCCCTGCTGTTAGACCTCCTCTACACATGATTGAGGGCTGTTTATAATGGCATCAACCATTATTTGTTTAACTGCCTTTCCAATCCTGTCATTCAATCTCTCAATTTGGGCAAATCCTAAATCAGAAATATCAACTCCATACTCATCACACAAATCAAACATCAGATTTTTTGTGTGGTCATACACCAACCCATGAATCATTTTGTCTGCATGATTCTTTTTCTCTTTGTTTCTCATTCTTTCACAAATTAAAAAATTAAATCAAAAACACATGGATGATGTTCTGTTTGAATCAACCATCCATCTATCTTTGAAAAGGATTGGGTTGGGCTCTCACCAACAAGACCAATTGAGTTTTACAGGTTAGTAATCGCATCTCCATCACCTGTTGTCCAAATAGGATGTATGATAATGCAAGTCACACACATCCAAGATATACTCCTGTGATTTCACTCACCAAAGTATTCAACTAATCAACCATCAACAAATCCATATATATTCCCATATAGTGATATCAACTCTGCTGATGTGCAATATTTTCTGCCACCAATCCATACTTTTTCTATTGTTCATGTGCTATCAATTAACTAACTACATTATACACCATGCATTACACTGTGTCAACTGTCTCTCCTGTTATAGGTTTGACACCTTTGAAATCCTCTATGAACTCAAATACGACTCTTTCCATTTTTGGTTTCCTGAACTGGGCAATATTTTGCTTGTTGTTCAACCATGCATAAATGGTCTGTCTGCTGACTCCCATGAACTCCATCATCTCCTGTTTTGTGAATCCCTTGATTGCCATTACAATCCTGACTAATTCTGCATCTGACATTGCATATCCCATATTTCTATATATTAAAAATTATATTATAGGTTTTTTTCAAACTCCTTTATCACCTGATTGGACACCTCATCTGACAGATTTGAATACACATGCATCTCAATCTGTTGGAGTAGTCTTTTGACCAACTCTTTCTCTTGTTGTCCCACCTTTCCCTTTTTCTCAATCAGTAAATACAATTCATTTCTGAATCTGGCGTACACAATACTGCCTGCCCCCAAATTAACTGAATGACCCTGCCTACTGTTGTGGACTGCCTGTAAACTCAACATCTTGTCAATCCTCTTGGCTGTGGATAATATCCCACCCCTACCAATCACCCTGTCCAAGTACCCTGTCTGAAAGTTTCCTAATGCTGTGAAATTGTTTGCCATTATTTTTTTCCCTCACAAGTTATATGCAACATTATACTGTGTCAATCAGTATGTGTCAATCTATATGTCAAAATCTTGATATGACTTTCCCCCTGTCATTGCATGGTTCATCTCTTTGACTATCTGTGCACCTCTTGAAATTATATCCACTCTCTCCTCTCTCATAACACCCACAATGTCATTGATATCTGTGAGACTGTTTTGACTTGCAATATCATCCTTGACCAAACAAAACATTTCCCACACACTCATTGGTCTTTTCAATCCCCCTCTTTTGACTAATCTCTTTCTAATGCCATAATCATTGGTCAGTATATTGTTTTTGTACAAATACTGCATATTCTCTAAATCTAACAACCCAACATCTGTATATATTCTGTCTGCCATTTTCATTCTTTCACAAATTATTTACTTGGCAATTTCCCCTCATTTGCCACCCACAATTTGATATTCTGATACAAAGTCCCCCATGATTGTGGTGAATATCCTTTTGATATTTTCTTGTCATGGTACTCTGCCAAAAACATTTTGATATTTGTCCATGTATTATCATCCATGAACTCCCTGCCATTCTTTACATCCCCTTTACTGTTTCTCTTTGTAAATATATTCAAACTATTGTTTGCCACCTTTCTTGCTTTCCCATCCTCTGGGAGTTTAACAACCAAATACTTGTTCATTCCCTTGATAAATCTGTTGACATCTGGGTTTCCATATTCTCCTGTACTCCCCTTGTCTTTCTCTTTATGAGAAATCTCTGACTTTTGGGACTTGTCCCCTGTATATTTATATACAGTTTGTGTATCTCTCTTGTGTATCTCTCTTTTGGGAGGTAATTTTTGCCTCCCCCCCCTCCCCTTTTTTGCCTCCCCCCCCTCTCCAATGTGACCATCCCCCTTGTTGATATCAATATTTCCCAACCTAATTGTTCTCCATGTGCCTTTCTTTCCATTCTTGCTGTGTTTTGTTTCAACTTGAATGTATCCTGCATCTTGTAATCTATTCAAACCATTTCTCACTGACCTCTCTGACATTGCCAACACCTCAATGAAATGACTGTTGGTTGCATAACACCTGCCATCCTTTCTGGTGAGGGATGATAATTCACCATACAGGATTTTGTCTCCTGCTGTGATGTGTGGGTCTGACAACACATAATGTGGTATCACCACCCAAAAACTCTCTGACTCTGACATATATTTGGGGATTCACAAATTAAATAACAAAATAGGATGGACATCTCCTGTGATATGAAAAACATACCTTTGGAGGAGTGTTGAGAGTATCCATCCCATCCTGTCATCTAATCCTTGCCTGTTTCCCCTCTCCCCATTAAAATATACCCTCTGATATTTGGGATGTCAAGCACTCAAATCATTGATAATTTTCTCAATTTGTTTATACAATACCAACCTATATTTCCCCACTCTGATTGAAAATATTTTCTTTGGTATTTCTGTAATTTTTTTCATTTCAACACCCTACTAATCGTATCTGGTGATGTTATTCCAAGTCATTATCCACTTTTTCCAACTTTCATTCTGCTGACCTTGTCCAATCCTGCTAGTACACTACCAACCAATGCAACCATAATTGCATATGCTGTATTGACCCAAAATTGTTTTTCTAACAAACAGGACAAATTGTTTGGGTTTGCCTCTAACTGTACAAGTGTCATGGATAATATAATTGGCACAACTACACTCTTGAATGTATTGTAAATCCTCCACTTGAATGACTCCAACTGTTCTGGTGTCATGAATCGTGGTTTTTCATTCTTGATTTCCATTCTCTATTACTCCCTAAAATTATTTGTTAAAAATACCATATAGTATCATAGTCAACAACAAAACTCCCAACCCAACTGCAAAAAACAAATCCCAATAGGGACTGACTGTTGATGGTGTCACTATTTCGTTCCAAATAGTTTATGCAACATATCTGCTAATCTGTTTATCCAATCATCTCTGCCCTCTTTCAACTCATCCAACTCTTTTTTCGTTTCATTATACTGATTTTCAATCGTGTTTTTCTCAATTGTCATATTATCCAATTTTTTCTTGAACTCATTTCTCTCCACTTTGACCAACTCCAATGACTCACTCACCCCCAAAACATCTGCCTGTGCATTCTCTAGTGCCCCCTCACATTCACTCAATTGCCCTTTGAGTGTTTCTATCTGTTTTTGATATTCACTCTCCTCTGAGGGCGACTGGGGACTCTCTGGGACATCTGTATCAATTTTGAACTTTCCCACATCTGCCATCCAACCTGTACCTCCCCCTGCAAACTTTACATCCCACCATGTGTATGAGTCATCCTCTCCTAATCCAAACTGTTCGTTTTGACTTGTCCTGCTACCATCAATGATGGTTGCCCTATCTCCAACAATTGTCTGCTCTAAAATCTTGAACTTGTCTCCTGCACCCTTTCTGACATTTTGAATACCTGTGAATACAACTTTGTCTCCCACTTTGAAACTAGCAACTGGCACATTGTCATTTATCAACCATCCTGTGGGATTGACTGTCCCACCTGATGCATTGACTAATGCAACATGCAGATGGTCTCCAAATGAATATCCTGTGTTGCCTGTTCTGTATATCTGTTGTCCAACTGAAACTCTTTTCCCTTTAGTGACCACTTTGTCATTGACCTGTCCATGATACATTTTCATTGTCATACCATTGTCATACTTGACCCATACCACCAATGTGTTTGTGTATGTTTTGCCACCTGATACATAGGATGTATCCACTCTTGACACAGTACCACTACCCAATTTGTTGGGAGAATATATTGGCTGTCTGACAACCCCTCTTGATAAATCCAATGCCTTGTGAGTTATCTTGTACCCCTGTGTTATTCTCACATCACTTTTCTTGAACAATGATGAGTAGTAGTATGTTGTCATTTTTCCTATGTTCTAAAATTATGTTGGTATAACCATATCATAACTGATATTTGCCATTTGCAAATACATATTGTACTGATTCCCACTTTCACCAACCCTTGTGAGTCTTGCTATCCATTTTGTATCAGATGATGTTGTTGGCAGATTTGTTGTGTGTGTTGCTTTCAAAACACCATCAATATAGAACTCTATTTTTTCACCTGATGTCATCTTGCAATCCAAATCATGCCCTATCCATGCATTCCCTGTTGATGCAAATACAATCCCTGTATCTGTTGCTGTTCTTGTTGTTCCATTGCAATTCTGTGCATATATTTTTCCGTCATCTGTATTCATTCTAAATCCCATGTATGACCCTGTATCTGTGATGTCACTTGAACCAAAATTGAGGTCAAATGTGCAATGTGTTGCCCAACCATACCCCTGTGTTGCTAATGTAATTCCCCATACTGGGTTGCAATTCCACAGGTTTCTCCCTGTCATCCTGTTTGTTGGTTTCAATTCTACATATGAACCATTTGTTGTTGAGATTTGCAATTCAACCCCTGCATTTTTGTGTGTGAGTGCCAAACTCCCTGAACCACTCACAGTTTTGTAGTACACATTATTGTCCCCCATATCCTCAAATGTATATGCCTCATATATCCTGTCTACTACTGTCCCACCTGCATTGTCATCAACATATTTCTTGGTTGATGGTTCGTAGTCTGCATCTGGTGTAAACTCTGTTGTGTTGTTTAATAGTAAAACATTGCTTGATATGTCACTAGGTATTACATTTGTACTGTCTGTCAATTCTGAAACATCACTAGGTATCACATCCGTTGTATCTGTCAATTCTGATACATCCTCTGGTATCACATCTGTACTATCTGTCAATTCTGACACATCCTTTGGTATTACATTTGTACTGTCTGCTAATTCTGACACATCACTGGGTATCACCCCTGTGGTGTCTGTCAATTCTGACATATCACTGGGTACATCCACATCTGGTATGAGATTGCTTTTTGCAATCTGATTGTCTGTGTATGTTCCATTTTCATTTCTCACAACATACAGTAAATCATCATTTTGGGGAGTTGTGATTTTTGTCAACTCTTGCAACTTGCTGTCTGCCATAACTATGTTCTCCTAAAATTAAAATGCATTCTCTCGTTGTTCTGTTTTAACAGATACCTCCCATTTTGCAACATCAAATAATCCAATGCCTCATACTCTGCTGTCTCAACCAATCCAATGGTTGATGCATAACTCCTACCCATATGATATTTTGCTATTTTCCTTTTGAGTGTTCTCCTGTTGACCTTTTTGCCTGTTGTTTTGATATTCTTTCCCTGATATGCACTCCTCGTCTGTTTTAATGGTCTTTGGGCTTTTGCCATGTTGTAAATGCTAAAATTATTCTATCACCTCAAACTCTGGTGTGGTGAATGTATATTCAATAGTCCTAATTGGATTCACTTGATAGACAATATCCTCCATGTAAATATATTTCCCCTCTGGGAGTGTCTCTGGGATTGAAACACTGGAGATATATGTATCATAACATCCCATCTCAAAATCACTGGTGTTTTCTGGTACTGAGAATATAACCCCATCAACAAACTTTCCATATATATCCTCTACAAAACCTCTGTTCTTGCATATTCTAAAATGAATAGAGAGTGCCTCTCCCCTTTTGTACACTGTTTTGTCCAACTGATAATTGCCCTCCATTGGTGTCAATATATTATATTCCCCAAACAACCAATATATCCATATTCCAAAGAGGATTAAAACACCAAATAGAACAATATTGAGTGCCCACTCTGTCACTTTCCAATTATATAACTTTCTCATAATATTCATTTTACAATATTTCTAAATTATTTCAAAACCAACATCAAAATTGCACCAATAACTGCACTCAAAACTATCCAAACAATTTTTGACAGATTCCCCTCCACTTTTGAAATCCTCTCTGCCAAGTGACAAACATTTTCTTTTGAACATTTCCCCTGCTCTAATTTTGCAATGTCCTTGATAGAGTTTGTCAACATCATTTTGCATTCTGTTATATCTTTGGTAATCTGTTTTGCTGTTTCTATGTCCATTTGTTTTCATGCATACATTATTTAGTCATTATATCATTCCCCATTCTTGGGTCTCCACTTTTGATGACCTCTTTGAGAGTCTGCCTGTCAGTGTCATTCAAATCACCTCCCTGTTCACTGTCCAACTCCACTATCAATTTGAAATCTGTATTGATATGCCACTTGTATTTTCTGCCATTGATGGTCATATTCCCAATGAACTTTTCACTATCTTTTGTTGCTTGTAGTTTGTTTTCCATTATGTTTTGATTATATAATTAAATGTAATATATGGTTGCAAGTTTGTATGACTTGAACTTGCATTTTGTGTTGCATTATTTGAGATTGAAATGGATGATGTTTGGTTGTTTGCCACCTTGCTGTGGATTGCATTTGTATCTGTCCCATAATAGGAATCTCCTGCCTCATTTCTCCTGAGTAATGCCCAACCACTTGTGCCACTTTCCCCTGTCAATCCTGAAAAATATTTGTAATATGCACCATGATAGTGACTATCCTGTGTATGGTCATGTGCTGTGTTTGAATGTGAATGTGCTGGGAGTCCTGATTGTGCTGATGTGAGGGTCACATTCTTTGCACCACCTGTCTCTCCTAATGCATCAAAACTGGTATCCCCACTGTCAAAACCAACCCCAACCTTTCCTTTTCTGTTTGGCACATTGAAAGTTGTTGAACCATCCCCACTGCCATATGTTGTTCCAACAACATCAAATAAATCTGCATAATCTGTTCTGCTGACTGCACTCCCATTACAAAGCAAATACCCATTTGGGGCACTGCTACCTGCAAACTCCAATATGGTTGCAACTGGCAACCACCTTGCACCATCAACTTGCAAACTACCCCCCACATCACTGTCATACCTTTTTTTGATAGCAACCCCACCATTGGTTATATCCAAAACTGGTGTACCAACAGATAAAATTGCCTCCACTATGGTATTGGTCAATTTGTCATATGTCCTCACCTCTATGTTATAGGATTTCTCTGCATCAAAACCATTCACTCCCAAATCTCCCTCAATATAATCCTCATATGAAAGGTCTCCATCTGTATCTGTGAGAGTGACTGCTGTCCAAGTCTGTGCACCCCATGATTCTGTTGTCTCTTTATATCTCCAATGTGCTGTGATTGTGTTTTGTACTCCTGATGTACCACCACCAAAATACTCATTGAAATATGAACCACTCACTATCAATTTGGTTTTTGTATCAACCCCATTGTCCCTCTCAAACCTCAAACCCCATAGTGACACCATGCTATAATCTGCAACATAGGTAAATGACTGATTGGCTGTTGTTGTCAAACCTCTTGAATCGTATGCTGTGACTGATGTTGTACCACTTGATGCATTATCTATATCCAAATTGACTGTACTACTACCACTGTAATTCTCCTCTTTATATGACAAACCTGATACATATCTATATTTCACTGCTGTTGCATAATTGAGTGCCACCATTTTGTTTGCTGTGGTCACCACTGCCCTTGCTTTTGAATGTCCTTTGATGAGTTTTGATGAGTCTCCCAACAGGGTTGCTGTTGAACTGGATACAAGGGTGTTTGAATACTTGTCCACATTGTCCACAGTCTTGTCCACATTTTCTACTGTGTATGTGGTGAATGTTGGTTTATTGATTGTCTGATTTATATATATTGTTCCTGTGACATCATGATAATCCCCAATCTGACTACTGTATCCACTATCTGAATATGTGTATGCCCTGAGTATTGCTGTCCTGTTTGTATTGTTGGGCATGGCATTGTACATGATATTGTTTTGTGTACTGCCCAATGTGATTGTGCCACTTGTTCCTGTGCCCCTGTTTGATGATATGACTTGGTCATAACTGCTACCATTCCAAACATACAAAACTAATTTGACATACAAAGCACCATCATTTGACAGTGTATATGAGAGATTGTTTCCTATTGTATGGGATAGGGTACTTGTGATTGTTGCTCGTCTTGGGATGGTGTTTAATGTGACAGTCTGTCCAAAGTTGTATGTTTCCATATTGGTGTGTGTGTCTCCTGACCAACCCAACCAACATGTTTTTGACCCATCTGTGTTGTGATTAACCCTTGTTGTGATTTGCCTGATAAAAACATTGCCTGATTGATTTCTAGTATCAAATGGTGTGTATGTGTATGATGTTGTCCCATTGATATTTCCTGTATTCCAATGGGCTGATGCACCACCCTCATTGAGGTTATATGCATAATATGTACTACTCAACAACCAAAAATATAGAGTCAATGTCACATCACTATAATTCCCTGCAACATCTTGAGTTGCACTCCAATACAATTTTGGTTTTCTATTTGTTGATGGTACTCCTGTGAAACTCCCATCAAAATTGCCTGATAATGACATATTGTATTTTTCAAATGTTAGTTATTAACTGTTATCATACATCCTGTGCTTGTTGCTATGAATCTGGTTGCCTTGTTGGTGTTCTCATATCTCTGAATTGTCAACTCGTCTTGTGCTATCAGTTGTGTAATCAAACCCTCATCTTTACTAAAAAGGGCGATATTTCTGTCTGTTCCTGAACTGGTGTCATAAATACCCAACCTCGTATTGTCCAATACTGCTTTGAATGGGTCTGTCAAACTTGCGATTGAGAAACCATCCTTGTCAAACCTGTAATTGTTCCCATACACCTCATTTGGGCTCTGAACCCAACCATTGATGTCCCCTAACAAACAAACCATATCAGACAAAATTGCATAACTACTAACCCCACTGTCCACATTGGATATCTTGATTGTGGTCACTGTCTCTTTTGCCTCAAATGAATACTTGAATATTGCCCATGTCTCATCCACATAGTCATCAATTGTCACTGAGACTGTATCCACAACCCCTGTGATGTCCATATCCAAGTCATTGAGTTTTTTGAACCTGCAATAAAAAGTGTATGACCCTCCAACAATTGTTGAAATGTTTTGCACAATATACTGCTCATCAATTTGAATACCTGAACCACTCTCTGTGTTTTCTATTACATTGGTTGTCTGAATCACTGTTGCATCATTGTCAACATCAACCAAATTGCCATCCACATCAAACACCTGCCATTCCTCAACTGTTCCTTTGAGTCCTGTTGAGTTGACCAATAGGTTTGAACCTCCACTCTCTGAAACTGTCAAATCTAACCCACCAACTGTCAATTCCAAGTCTGTCAATTGGCTTTGGACACTGTCTAACTCCTCATTGTTGTCCTCTGCTAACTGCATGGCATTTGAACCTGTGGTCTGGGTTGCCTCAACTGATAGGTTGATTTGGTCTGCTGTCAATGTTATCTGTGAATCTGTCTCCTCTTTGGTGTAGTAATTGGTCAAATCATCCTCTGTGAGTCCTGTGGGTTGCCATACACTGCCATCCCATATGTATATGACATTGTCATCTGTGTCCAACCATAGGTCATTAACCTCTGGGTCATCTGGGGCTGTTGGTTGGGTTGGTACTGTTGCAACAGTTTCCATTTGACTGTTCAATATCTCTATCTCACCCTCTTGCTTGTTGACAATAATTTCTGTGTTCTTGATAGTCTGTCCAATGATTCCTGCATAATCGTATGGTGTGGTTGTATGTTCTGGGACATCTGCCCACAACCTCTCATTCAAACCTCCTGACATATTCAATTCTATATTCATGACAACTACCTCAAACTCATTGAGTGCCAAGTCCTGCATCTTGATTCTGTCCCCAACCTCAAAGTATGCTAATCCCATTGTTTCTGCCTCAAATGGATAGTACATCAAACCATTCAATTGAGAGAATAGTGGAGTCACATATGTTTCTCTGTTCCCATCCATGATGTCATTGTTGATGATTTTCAATTCATTGAGTCCATAGGTTTCAATGCTTGTACTGTCTTGGTCAACAATATTGTCCTCTTGGGGCATTCTACTCAATACAACACTATTCAATTCCCCATAGACTGGCTCTAATTTGAGAGACATCATGTGGTCTACTGTTAAAGTGTCCGATACTGTGTCCGATATGTTTCTAATGACTAACTCATCATCTGTGTCAAAGTATATAATTGAACCACTTGCCTCTGCCACCTGATTGAGAACATCCCTATATGACATCTGTGGTTCTGTAAACAAATCACTGGTAATTGATATGCTATCATTTACAAATGATGTTGTTGCTAATGTCCATCCCAACTCTGTGCAAATTGCTTGAACCAACTCCAATACTGTCACTGGGTATGTTGGAGTAATTTCAAATCTTTGCATTGCATCATACATCTTGTCATACATCTTGATACTACTGACACCACTACCAACATTCTGTTCAACCTCAACCACTTTGAATGTTCCATAATCAATATATTCAACACTGGTATCTGGTAAAACAACCCCTATTCCCAAATTGACATCTGTGTCCAAAAAAGTATATGTTCCAAAATGTGTTGCATTTGCCTCCCTCATCACTGTTGTGCACAACCCTCCCTCTGCAATAATATCCAATGACTGCAAATCATCCGATTCTGTGAGTTGTGTTATCCCCTGTTTGAGATATGCCCTGAGTTGTCTGCCCTCTGATTTGATGGCTGTTTTGAAATCAGTGCTGACTCCTATCATAATTTGTTGAATGCAATCAAATTAACTGTTAACTGTTTGTATAATTCTGTGTCTAAATCTCTAATACCAATTTTCATTTCCCCTCTGTAAAATGTCCCACTCCTGTATGTGTCTGACTCCTCATCCCACCAATATACTGTGAATGAATGTCCATTGAGTAATGTCATAACTGTACTCATTTCTGCCTTTGTCATTTGTCTGAACTTGATATATATCTTGGGGACTGTTCCAATGAATGTTGCTTTGAGATTTCCTGCCATATTTCTTTCACCATCACTCCACAACTCCTCATATCCCACCTCAAAACTTGTCATATAGGGAGTCAAATCTGTTGTCCCAATTTTGCACAGGTATGTCAATTCTGCCATTTTGTTATATTCTCAAAAAATTATTTTGTGTTCTATATGATTTGTCATTTATATAGTCAATTAACTTGTCATATATTTTGTCCTCTCCTATTTTAACAGTCAGATTCATGTTGCCACCACCTGCATTGATTTTCCCTGCTAACTCCTCAATCCATCCTGTATTTCTATCTAATGGCATGACCACCTCTCTCCCTGCCTCTCCAATCATAGCAATTGTTTGGCTTTCTACAACACCACCTTGTTCTAGTTTCTGCATCTGTGGGATGTGAAAACCTTTCCCTCCAATAGCACCACCAACCCAATCTGGTATCTTGATTCTGTTGATACCCCTAATGAATGTATTGATTCCTGAAATGATGACATTCATTGGAGTCTTGAATATAGCAACCAATTGTTGAAATATTCCTGCAAATACCTGAATGACTCCCTGCCATGCTTTTTTCCAATCCCCTTTGAACACTCCTGACACAAACTTGACCATCCCTTTGAATATATTTTTGAAACCCTCTATATACAAACTGATTCTTGATTTGATTTCACTGAACACATCAATGGCAATCCTTTTGATATTCCCAAAAATGTTTTTCCAAAACTTGAATGCACCTCCCAATATGTTTGTGATTCCTGCCCATGCCTTTGAAAAATTGCCTGTGAATATACCTGTGAAAAACTGTATCAACCCTTTGAAATACTGTTTGATTCCATCAACTGCATCTCCCCACTTTGAAAACCAATCCCTGACTTTGAGTATAACCTCTGACAACCAATCAACCATTGCCTCAAAACCTATTGACCATCTAATCACCAAAAACTCAACATATGCAATCAAACCTGTGAATGCATTGATAACAATTCCTATTGCCCCAACTATAATCACACCCAACACCTCTGCCAACACCTCTAAAATTGGCATGATAGGGGAGTTTTTGATTGTATTGCCCAACATTTTCACCTGTGCAATCAAACCATCCCATGCTGGTTTCACCCATTTATTCCATAATTCAACCATTGGGGCAAACATCTCTTTGAGTTTATCAATCACTGGTTGCATCTTGTCTTTTACACTTTGAGAAAACCTCCCAATTGCCTCATCAATACCTGCCAATAATCCCTCTGTCTCTTGTGGGTCTGGCAACATAGTACCTCCAACATTCCCACCTCCCCCTGCCTCCTGTTCTTTGAGTACATTCATTTCATCAAAACTTGCCAAATCCTGCTGTGCTTTTTTCAATTCCTTTGCACTGCCTGTGGCATCATCCATTTCCTCTGTGACACCACTCAATGACTTTGCCTGTTTGCCTCCTGCCTTTGCACTCTTGACTTGAAAGTTTGCAACCTTTTCAAAATACCCACCTATCTTGGGCAATTGCATCAGTAATTTTCCAATTGATTGAACCAACCACTGCAATGTTCCTGCAATTTTTGTTGCCCATGCCCTGATTGTCTCTGTATTATCAATCAAAAAGTTTCTGACACTTGCTACAAACTCCAACACACCTCCTGTTATTGATGCCCACATTGGTTCTAATGCACTGCCCAACTCCTCAAAAATTGAACTCATTGCATCCTTGATTGAACCCAACATCTTTCCTGCTGTGGTATATGCATCTGAGTATGAACCCCATGCCTTTTTCCCCTCCCTCATAACAAGATTCATTCTGGCTTGTGCCAACTCAACTGCTGTCATGTCCTCTCTTGATTTATTTAGTGTCCTGCCATACATCTTGTATTCTGCACCCAAGTCTCCAATTGCAATCATGCCCTTTACACTGGAGGTGACACCACTATCAATAAACTCTGTGACCTTTGCAATTGCCTCTGATGATGACAACCCTGCACTTGCACCCAAGTCTTTCATGACCAATACCAATGCATTCAAACCTTTTGTCAATTCTCCTGTTCTGGCATCCACAACCTCCATCCCTTTTGACATCTCCCACAATCCTGACCTTGTCAATGAACTGATAACTCGTTCTGCCTTGATTCCATAGGTATTTGCCTCTGCTAATGACTTTCTCAAATCATTTATTTCTCCAACACTAATTCCCACATTCCTTGCCAATGTATTTGTTGCAACCCTCATTCTGGTCAATTGAGTACCTGCCATCATGACCTGTTTGCCCACATTGAACATCATATTGCCCAATTTTCCTATTGTTTTGAGTAGTATCTGAGAGAAAATATTTGCTTTGAATACCCCTCCTGTAAAACTCCCACTGACTGCCTTTCCTGTTTGCTTGGACACATTCCCCAACTCTGTCATTTGATTTTGAACAATTGACATCTGTTTTTGAAACTGCTCAATATTTGCTTGTACTAATACCTCAATGCTGTCTAATGTTGCCATTGGTTATGCCTCCCAAAATTATATTGTTTTTCTTGATGACTCTTTCAATCTCCTGTTGAGTCATTGGTTTCTTTTCAAAATCCCTTTCTCTTTCTGCCAAAAATGGTTTTCTTGGATATTTCTTTGGGTCATTGACTGCCAATGCAATATACTTTCCCAAATTGTAATTATTCACATCCATTTCTTTGGCTCTCATCTTTTCTTTTTCCAAATATACATCAATGTGCTTTCTGAACTGGTTTGGAGTTTCTGTCCAATAGGTTTCTAAATCCACTCCAATCGTGATGGCAACTCTTTCATTGTATTCCCACATTTCCCCAAAAAACTCTAAATGCTTTGCATCCCTTTGTTCATTTCCTCCCTTGTCTTTTTGAGGTCTATTTGCTTTGGTAAAAAACCTGCACCCTGCAACTTTTCCATGATGTACAGATATAATTCTGTGGTATCATGCCCCTCACTGAGATATTTCTCAATTTCCTTTTCTGCCTCGTCTTGATTGACTCCCAAACCTCTTTTAACAAATATGAGAATTGTTTTCATTGAAAACTCTGCCAACATATCCTGCATTGGTCTCTTTCCATCCATTTCAATCTCAAATACTGCTCTTGGTGTATATTTTAACTCCATCACTTTTTCCAAAAATATTAAATAAAGTTATAGGGGAGTGCCCCTCCCCCATTAACTATGCTGATGTTTCAACTGATGTATATACTGGCTGTCCTGATATTCTAATTGATGCTGTGAATCCCCTCACACCCTCAACTGTTGCCTCTCCCTCTTTGAATATCTTGACAAAACCATCAAACACCCATGTTGAACCACTGGCTGTCTCAACTGTCCACTCCTCAACTGACTGTGCCTCTGCAAGTGCCAACATTGTTTCCATTGCATCCTCACTCTTGATGATGCCCCCCAATGATACCTCACCTGCATCTTTGAACCCTGCAATATACTCTTTGTATCCACCTGTGCTGTCCAAAGTAGTCACATCAATCTCATCACTCTCCAATCCTATTTCACCAATACTGGTTAAATCTGCGACAATCAAGTCCTCTGATTCTGTGCCACTCATGGTCTTTGTGAGAATTGTTCCTAATGATTTCTCTGCTGACATGGTAATTATCCAATTAAATTAAATCTTGTTGTAATATGGGAGTACCCATTTGGGTCTGGTACATCACTTGAAAATACCAATCTGTAATTGTTTTCCAACATGGTGTCCACAACAGATGACAACAATGCACCTGTCCCTGAACTGGTATTGTCATAAATGTCTATGACAACCTCAATCCTTTGATACCCAATTTCTTTCCCCAACTCATATGTTGGAGTATTCTCTGCAATATAGAAAGTTATGCATGGCATCTCTTTCAAAATCTCTGGTCTCTGTTGATACACAACAGTGTCCCCAATACCTGAAAGTATGTCATATATATTCTGTTTTGGCTCGTACATGTTTCTATTTGCCCAAATTATTCAATTCTGTTTTCACATATTGTTTGAGACCTTGTTTAATCTCTTTCCTATGTTTGGCAAATGATGGATACATAAATGGCTGTGGTTGTCCTGAAACAACTAACCCACTCATGGATGAGGTGTCAATCCCATGCCTTTTTGCCCATTTCATGATTCCTGTGGCTTTCCCACTCTTGTCATAGAAAGGGACAAAATGTGCTTTGTTCTCACCACCCTCAACTCCTGAACTGCCAAACTCAACAAACTTGGCATAATCCGTTGCTGTCCACACTCTGCCTTTGACCATCTTGCCCTTGATTTCTGTATCTGCATGTATGGTTGCTTTCAAAAAACCTGTGTCATGTGGGACACTCTCCTTTGCTGTTCTTTGTATTGTTCTGGTTGCTCTCTCAATATAGGGTACAATGTCAATATTCTTTGCACCCTCAATTTGTTTGAGTACCTTTGTCAAATTAACAACTTTAATACTTGCTTTCATTTCTTTTTCTGTCCAAACAACATATTGTGAGAATCATATGGGATTGCTCTCACTATATTGAATATGTCCCCATCATACATGACCACATCCCCATTGGATATCTCCTCATGTGTTGAGATAACAATATCAATACTCTCCTCAATTCCATAGTCCTCTTGCATGTGTGCCAAATTGTCAAACCTCACATTTCCCATGAATGTCTCTATGCTTGGTGATTCTGCAACTCTTGTCCATCCCTCATTATCAACCTCTGTTGAGGTTGTATATTTGGTGATTTCTTTGTCATAGAATGTACCTGCAATCTGTGTTTGAAAATTGTTAGGTAGTTTCAACTATGGTTGGGATTCTAAAATTATCTAATATGGATTTGATGCCTGAGAATATCTCTGCATCTGACTTGCTTGTGAAATATGTTGCCAACCCATCTCCATATGATATGGACTGCCCATTGTCTGACATCTGTGTGACATTGCCTGTTGTTTCTGTGTTGCTGTTGACTTGTGTTCTGTATGCACCCACAATTGCAGATGCAATTGCTCTTTCCAATTCTGTTGGTATAGGCAGAATGGGTTGTTCAACACCATCTCTGTCCAAATAATAGTTTGAGTTGTAGTAATCTCCACTCAAAAAATCTTTGTACCCAACAACTAACTGCTGTCTGTTTGTGTATGCTAAAACTCTATCAATTACACCTGATACCATGAAATCCAACAGGTCATTGTCCACTAATGTACTATCAACAATTAAAACATATCCCTTTATTCTGTCAATTATGTCATCCATAATTTCAATGTTTCAATTATTTTACTATGCACTTGCTACCTCTGTTAGAGTGGCATATTTGATTAAATCACTCATTACTGCCTTTGTTCCATATGAGTAGAACAATTCAACTGCTACTGCATTGGATAATCCAATTCTTTCTGCCTGATATGGCTCTGCAACAACTGGTTGTGCTACTGCACCAACTACCATACAGATTGCATCTTTGCTCTGTCTGGTATTGCTGTAAATCTTGACATCATGAAATGTCTTGATATCAATCCCACCTGCAATTGGATTTGGTAATGTGTCAATGTAATTTCTCAATTCTCCATATATTGATGGAGTGACTGTTAAAACAATCATGTCTCTGCTAACACCATCAACATTGCTGTTGGATGTGGTTTCAACTGATTGAATCAACTCCTCAATCTTGTCCTCAATATCTGTTGAGGTAATAGTCTCCTCTGTTCCCTCTGATTCTGCCTCAGTGAAAAATGCTGTGTCTAATTCCCTAATCATTGCTAATGCATGATTGGATTTTCTCTTTTCTAAAATACCATCCACACCATAAAATAGTATATCTTTTGTTTCAATCTCCTCAATTATCTCTTTGTCTGTATCCAAGTTGATGGTGACCCCATTGCTTTTGACCTTGTCACCTGCACCACTTGTCCTTGCTGTTCCATATGCCTGAGATACTGCTGTCATCAATCTCCTAACCTCCACTGAACCACTTTCTGGGTCTCCTGATAGGTTGGTATTCTTGATGATATTTGAGATTGCACCTAATTGTATCATGTCAATGACCTCTGCATATGACTCCATCAGTTTATCTGATGTTGTGCCATCTGAGAGGTATAATGATAATGCATCCTCTTTTGTCATTGTAGTTTGTATTCAAATTATATTTCTAAAATGCTCTCACAACCTTTTTGGGTTGTGGTTTCTCAGAATTATCAGAAATATCCTTTGGGGCTTTGCCTTTGAGTTGCTCTGCCACACTGTCTGCCACTGAATCATTATATTGTTTCACAAACACCTCTGCCTTTTCAATTGTCTTTTCTCTTTCTGGTGTGATTACATATTCAACCAAAATAGTAGGGACTTTTGATTTTGCAAACATTTCAACTGCATCCAATCTGTTTTCTCTAATTGCAACATCTTGTGCTTTTGCATCCAATTCTCTCTTGTATTTCTCTGATAACTCCTTTTCTCTCTCCTCTGCTGACATCTCTGCTGTTTTGAGTATTTCCTCTTGAACTTTCTCTATCTTTTTGTCAGTTTCTTTCTGCCACTTGCTTTCTGCTCGTGTCAATCTTTCTGACACAATCTTGTCAACATCTGATTGAGTAAATGATTTCCCCTCCTGCTTTGCCTCTTTTTCTGAAACAGATGGAGTGTCTATCTCGTGAGTATCCTTGTCCTTTGCCATTTGCAATTTGACTAAAATTATCCATACAACCCATGTCTGGTATATACATATAATATATCATATATGAAAAACTTGTCAAAATACTATTCTTGCTCTTGCTCCCCACCATCCTGTACCAACTCCCATTTCTGTGCCCACTCCTCTGGTGTTCCAACTAATTGTTCTCTCATAATCTCATCTCTTGGTCTGTTTCTCCTCTTTGCAATCTTTTCTGCCAACTTTTTGTCCTCCTCTGTTTCCAACTCAAAGGGTGATTCCCCACTGACCTGTCTCATCACTCCATCTGCCTTGTTTCTGATTTCTGCTCTTGGGACACCCTGAACATATCCCTCCCATTCCATGTCCTTGATATATATCTTGGGCAAATCCTCTATGTCCTTTGTTATAGGAGATTCATTTCCCACTCTTTGTTTTTTTGTTTTGTCTTTTGCCATATTTTGTTGACATAATTATACACCAAAGGGGCTTGTTTCTCCATTTCCTTTGGACTTTCCATATACCATGCAAATGCATCTGCAAACATCTCATGATGCTTTTCTGCATACTCTGTTCTCCAATCAGTCATTACAGGGTAAACAAAACTCTCTCCATTATTCTTGACTGTCCTCAATTTCATGTCCCCATCCTTGAAATCATAATCACCATTGACTATCTTTAGAACCAACTCATTATCAATTGATGGGAGTCTGTTCCCCTTTTTGCGAATACTTGTAATAAAATTGTATTCAAAAACTGTCCTCATTCTTTTTTCTAAAATCTTTGTCAAATCATCTGTCCCCTTTTTGTATGCCTCCAAACCAATTGCTCTCCACTCTGGGGATTCTGAATATACACTCCCACTTGCAATATTGTGCACCCCTGTGTTCCACTCTCCTGCCCTATGTTCTGACAAAAAGTCCTGCATGTCAACCAAATGTCCAATTTCATGATACAAAGAATGCATGACCCTTTCCTTTGGTATTTGGCAAAACAGTTTTTTGACATACTCATCTGGGATGTCTTTGAATATCTTGTGGGTGAAAATGTCTTTACTCAGTGCCATTGCCCAATCAGTCCCATTTTCCAATGCTTGTGTGTACACATCCCCCAACTCTTTTTTCATCTCCTCTGGCTTTATATCCCCATACCAATCAACAAGTTTGAGTTTAATATTTCTACTCTCTGGGGAGTATGAACCAAGTGATGTATCAACTGGTGAGTATGCTTTGAATGAGACACCTTTCCTTGTCAATAACTTTTGAATATCCTTTGACACTGGATATTGATACCTCTTGTCTCTAATGTCTTTGATATTCACCTTTGTCAACAGTTTCTTTTCATTTATCTTTTTCTTTCCCTCTGTTGCCTCCCATACACCTTTCAACTTTTCTTTTGGATAATATATTGGATTTGAGTAATTCCCTTTTTTGATTCCACTTTTGTCAAACCTCAAATCCCTTGCTTGCACTTTGAATAATTCAATGTCCTTGTATCCCCTTTGTTGCAAATTAAACTTGCTCAAAGAAACTGATTCTCCATATCCCAACCCCTGTGTGTTTTCTCCTCTTGGCTTGAACACCTCAATCTCTGTATATGGCTTGTATCTGAGTCTCCTGACAAAATCCTTGTACATATCTCTGGTCTCTAATTTCTGCAATCCCTCTACACCACTCTCTTGTTCCATTATCAATTCAACTGGGTCTGTCAAATCAAAATCCTTTATAGACATTTTTGTCAATTGGGGCAACTTTTCAATCTCTTGGGCTGGCTTGTCTCCCATCCAATTCTTGAACTCTTTTTTGACAAAACTCTCTGCTGTTTTGGACTTGGACACTTTTTTGAGGAGAATCTCCATGTCCTCTGACTTTCTCCACTTTTCTTTTCTTTCCTTTTTGATATATTTCAACCCCTCATCAACCAATTTTTCTGCAACTTTATATGATGGGTCATTCCTGTTTTTCCAAACCTCTTTCAATCTTTCTGTTGGTAAATACCTGAATTGGTTGATATCATGCCCTGTCAATTTCACATCCTGCACTGCCACCTCAAACTCCTCCAAAAAACCATGTTCCTGTTGTCTGGCATATCTTTCTGAAAGTGAAATCATGTCTCCAAAATGCAACTGTGGTTCTCTATTTTCCTGATTCAATCTGTAAACTGTAATCATTTTCTTGGGCTTTCCTCTAACCTCCAACAGGGTTTTGTATGTTTCCTCCTCTGCCAAGTTTTTGACCCAAACTGGTTTCTCCTCATAAAATCTTTCTGGCAGATAGTCCTTTAACCTGATAATGCCCTCATTCTTTTCAATTTTTTCCTCTCCTGTTGTTATATATTCTTGATATTTTTCTTTTCTGCTCAAATTGTCAATGCTGACTCCCTCCATAGACTGAATTGCATCAACATTTCTCCCAATCTGTTTGTGGTACACATCCAACACAAACTCATATGCATTCTCGTATTCCTTTGCCTTTTTTGTTAGTTTCTCAACCTCATGCAACTGTACCAATGGTCTCAATTCTGCTGTTTTCACTTTGAACCTCTCAACTGGTTTCAATTCTGCTGAAAATCCTTTGACATTGTCTGACAATTTCTGTTTGTAATCATTTGGTACATCCTTTGGCATTGCTTGTATTTTGATGTGCTTGTACTTGAATGACTCATCCCCAACCTGTGCTTTCTCATCACTAATCTCTAGCACCATGAACTTGCTGTCCCTATCAAACAACACTTGGTCTTTGTCCAATATATTTGTATGTCTGCCATCATAAAACTGCCCACTGGTCATCACCCTTGAACCCTTTGGTGTGACAATCTCCAAAATGCCAACCTTTTTGCCATCTACAACTGCATTTTTGAACAGATAATCCTCAACATTTTGTTTTGTTGGAGATGCAAACATAAATGAATTGTCTGCATACTCACCTCCCACCTTGAAATTATCTATATTGAAATTGTGACTGAATGAAACCCCTCTGAAAAATGTCATATCCTCTTTGTTCTGTGCTTTCTCAAATGCCCTGTCATACTCCTCTATCATTTTTTTGATATCTTTCTCTGGCATTGGGTCTGCCCTTGACCAATATTCTTTTGCCTTTCTTTTGACTGCATCATACCCACCCATGATATATGCATTTGCCTCGTTGATGGTTGCCCTGTCTTGTCCAAAATGCCACCACCTCTCTGGGACTTGGGTTTCTGTAAACAGTTGATTTCTGGGTTCTGCTATTCCAAACATTTCCCCAAGTATATTGTCAATGTTCTCTTGATATGCATTCTCTGTCAAATCATCATTCTCAAACCTCATTTTGTTATTGAGAATCTTTGCATATGTCATCATTATCTCTCCATGTGGATACCTTTCTATCTTGTCACTGTTCATTACATAGTCATGTATGGCATGTGGTTTCTCATCAAAATCCCTCTTGATGTGAAAATCTTGGTATGTGCTTTCTACTAAATCAATCTCCTCTTTAGTCAACATTGACCTTGTCATATCCCCCATCAACTCCTCCCATGTCTTGGTTTCTACTGGTTGAATCTTTTTTGAATCAAACCTGTACATGTCATAGTATCTTTGTTCCAATTTCTCCTGTTCTGGCAATAGAAACTGCAACTGAATGACTGGGTATCCCTCTTTGCTCATGTATATTCTTTTGACCTCATACTGGGTATTTCTTGCCAATAGCACTTGGTCATTTTCATAATAGAATTGTCCCACTGTGAGTGCTTTTGAACCCTTTGGTAAATATATTTCCAACATAGCAACATCACCCTCACTACTTGTGTATCCCTTTGCTAATGATTCTCTTTCTGTTGTGAACCAATAGTCTGTGGTTGACTGAACACTCCCAACCTTGAAATTGTCAATCGTGTAATTCTCGTTGAAAGAAACCCCTCTGTACAGTTTCATGTTTTCCTGTGTCTTGCTTTGGTCAAATGCTTTATCATACCTTGCAACTATCTCATTGAACTTTTGTTCATTGTACATATCACTATGTGCTTTTTTGAATCCACTCCTGAGTATCCTATTGATGTTATTCACATCAACTTTGTTTCCAAAGTGCCACCATTCTTTTGGCAAACCCTCTCCAAAGAATAATCTCTCTCTTGCCCCTTTGAATTGCATCAGTTGAGTCAAAAAGTCCACACCAAGTCTCTCCTCCCATCCTGCCTCCACTCTCTTTTCACTCTTTCCCCTGTAAATCCTACTGAGATATGTGTATGTCTCTGCCATCATGGATATATATTCACTCCCTTTTCCCTCTTTCTTGTATTTCTCTATTTCTATTTTGACAGGATTGAATTGCATACTCAAATATGTATCATTTCCCCATTTTTCTTTTCCTGTTGTTCTGACCAACAGACCCCAATCTTTCTCTGTGAGAATGTCTTTTGCAATGCTTTTGGATAACTCTGCATAATTGATGACTTTGAGTAATGGCTGTTTGCCTCCCAAATAGGTTTGGTCTGCCCACATTGTTCTCATATCCACTGCATTGTTTTGTGCCAACAGTTTCCTCATTATCTCTCTGATTGATAGTGCTGATTTGGTGTTCTTTTCCAAAAACTCAAACTGCTCTTTATTAACTGCATACACCTGTGGGAGTAGTTTCAATTCCTGAAATGCATACACCATCTGGGCTGTTTCATTGTCATACACACTTGTGATATGGTCTCTGTCTAATATAATGCTATATGCATTTTTGGGAGATTTTGCATTCAAAATATTTTTCTTGTATATTTCAATCCTCTTTCTAACTGGTTTGAACTTTGGGTTGATACTAGCAAAATATTCCTTGAATGATTTGTAATCTGTGATTGATTCCATACCATCTGTGACTATTGGCTTTGGCTTTGGCTTTGTGGGTCTTGGCTTTGGAGGAGGGGATGCTGTCACCAAAATATGATTCCCTGCCAATACATCATTTGATTTCCATATCTTTTCACTGCCAATCTCATCTTTATACATAGGGTATGTGGTTGACCTGCAATGTGGATGCAATGGAGGGTAATTGACACCAACAATGGCATCCTCAACTGCAAATATCATGCCCCCCAACCCCCCCTGACTTGGGTCACACCAATGGGATGTCCTCCCATCTAAAATTGCATCAAACCTGTAATATGGGATGTTCTCATCCTTGTATGATTGCAACTCTGCCTGATTGTTGAAATAATTTGCCTCTGTCCTGATTAACCTCATCATTTCATACTCTGTCACATCAAACCTTTCACTAACCTCATTTGCCATCCTCTGTTGGGAGTATCCTATCAACAACCCTGTCCCCAATGTATCCATGAGTTTTTTTCCCAACCTTGATGTGTTGCCCCATATCCTGTGTGAGTAATTGCCCCCTGCCCATCTCTCTTTCAACAACTCTGTGAGGGTCTGTGTGGTAATTGTTTGAAATGGGGATGTTGTATCTCCTGCCAACCTCCTGATGTCATTGCCTGTCTCCTCATAACTCCTTTTGACCATTTCCTTGTATGCCTCTGTCTGTATCTCCTCTTGTTCCTTTGCCAATTTCTCAACCTCCCAATACACCTGTTGTTTGAATGCCTCCAACCTTGTGAGTTTCTCCAAAAACTCCCTGTTGTATATATCCCCAACATCCAATCCAACCTCTTTGAGGACACTGTGCATGTGACTGATAAACTTGTTCCTATCAACCCCTGATAATACTCTGGTCAATTCCAATACATCCAAACCTACCTCATTTGAATATTGTACATATAACTCATTGATTTGTGTGTTGAGGTCTTTGAGTGCCTTTTTGAATATGGGCAATGTTCTCTCAATTGCCTCTTGCCCTATTGCCTCATTCTCAGTCAACCTGTTGACACTCCTCCCTCTCCAATAGTTTGACATCACCCTCAACCCTGCCACCCATCTGGCTTTCTGTTGGATGTCCATGTTCTATGTTGTCAAATTACAATGTCTCACTAATTTGTGCCTCACCAAACTGTCTGGCAACAAACTTTTGTTTTTCTCTGTCCTCTGCCTTGTTTTTCTCCACCACCTCTGATGGATTCCCAATAAATGATAGTCTCTCAACCAATGTCTCATCATCAATGTATGGTGACAGATTTGAAATCATCTGGGATATCTCCAAATCATTTTGTGGCAGATTTCTCTTGAACACCACATCCACCTCATACAATGGGATTTCAACACTCTTTTTGATGTTTATCAAATAGTTGTTATATAACTCAAACCTCTCCAACAAACCCTTTTCAAAATACCTCTCTTTGTTGGTCACATTCTGTTCAAACAATAGCAATTTGTACTTGATAGCAACCCCACTGGCATTGCCAATAAACTGCTCATCACTCATGTTTGGTGTCATGGATATCTTGTGGATATCATTCTCCAAAGTCTTTCTCAATATATCAACCTGACCCTCATCCATTTGCTTTATGAGATAGTCAACTTTTGAGTTGATTGGTAATCCAAACAATGTCCTGTCTGTGAGTAATTCTGACATTTGAGGTTTCTCTAACTTGACCCCATACCCAACCAAAATTGCCTCAACCAACTGCTCTTTGTCATTGATTCTGTCTGATTGCAACAGATTGTATGCATCAATGAGAGATACCACCTGTTCAAAATCACCCTGTATCTCACTGTTGTTTCTATATTCAATGATAGGGACTTTCTCAAACAAATGTTTTTCTGGCTCTGAATCAATCACAATCTTTTTGTCCACTGCACACTCATACTTGGACTCATTATCATATACAATAATGTTCTCAAACTCATCTTTTTGTTTCCCTAGTTTGTAAATGATTCCAAACATTTTTTTGTGTTCTACTGTGTCATCATATACACAAATACAATTCCTGACATCTATGTCCTTTGACTTGACCTCATTCTCTATGTTGTAAATCAATTCATACTGTTTCCCAAATATGGATACATCTTTGGCAATCTCATGGTCTGTGTCTGATATAGTCTGCCTTTTGTACTCATCCATGATTGGGGCAATGTCATATTTCTCATCTGCAACTGTGTATGATGGTGTTGACCCTAGCAAATACCCCACATTGGTGTCTGTAATGAACTTGGCATGATTAACCACAATCCTGCTGTTCTTGGCTGTTGGGGGTTTCTTTCTTTTGAGTATTGGATGCTCTCCTCTGTAATAGTTTTCTAATGTATCAAACCTGCTCCTGTCCTTTTCATTATACTTGATGGCATCCTCAATCAATTCAACTGACAGTGACTTTTCCTCTGGTACTGTAAACATATGTATTTTTGATTCAAAAATTATATTTATATAATATCACAAACCTACAAACCAAATCTTTCTTTGTTGAATATCTGAATCTCTGGTTGCTTTCCTAATAACATCATCACACTATATCTCCCTGCATCAATACAGTGATTGAATGCATCCACTGGCTTGTTGAGTATCTTTCCAACCCTGTCCTCTGCCCATTTGTATCTCCTCAACTCCATTTCCATATTATCACTCTTTCTTGTGATATGCATCTTGTATGATTTCATTATATCAATTCCATAGTTGATTGAATCTGAACCCTTGTCCACACCCCTGATATTGAAACCATGTCTCCTAATCTCCTCAATACTCTTTGGCTCACTACTGTCTGCATAAATATCTGTGTATCCATTCACATCCAAGTCTTTCATTCTCTGGGCAATGTCACTGTTTAACATTCCTGTTTCATATATCAACTCATTGAAATATATCTCATTGTTGTATTTGTATAATTCAACCAATGCTGTTGGGTCATTGGTATATCCAAAGTCCAATCCCATTCCAAGCAATTTGGCATCCTCTGGTATGGTCTCCACAATATCCCAACTGTTAAATATAGTCCCCTGTAATCTTGCCTTGTTTCCTAGTCCATACACCTGCCACATAAACTCATCTGCTGTACCCTGTGCAATATTGTTCTCTGTTGGCTCATAGGATTTGATTTTTGTCCTGATGCTCTCTGGTAAAAATGGATTGTCCAACATGGTTGACTTGATAGTTGTCACATCTGGTCTTTTCTGTAAATCAAACACCCAATGCATATCATCATATGGATTGTAGTCCAATATCCCTCCAATCTTTGTTCTCATTTCCAACTGGTCAAAATGTTTCTTTGCAATCTCCATTGCCTCGTTGCCCCAAAACCAATCTTGTGTCCTCCCATGTAATTTCTCTGCATAGTCTAATCCATAGAATGCAAACTCACTCCCATTGATGTAATAGGTCTGTTCTGGTCTGTTGATGTTGACATCTGGCAATACATCCAACTCCATCAGTTTGACAATTTCCTGAAAATCTTTGAGTAGGGTACTTTTAATCCATGTGAGTTTATCTCTCACAATAGTGACAGTGATACACTCTCCTGCAATTGCCTTTCCTAAAAAAAACTGAAATATACTCCATGTCTTGGATGACCTTGACCCACCCTCATGCAATATTATCTTGTATTTCTTGGATGCCTCAACTGTCTTTTCATAAACTCCTGTGACTTTAACTGTCTTTATCATCTTTTGGTTTGACTATCTCAAATGAATATCCTGATATAGACTTTCCCTCACTTGTGACATCCAACCCCTGTTTTGGTCTTGGCAATCTGAAATCCCATGCCAATCTCAACAATAATGCAAAATCTCTGTTTGATATGGTTGGGTCTGCCAATTTGTCTTTGAGTCTCTTGTAGTCTGCAACCACATCCTCCTCATCATATGCAACCAACAACATCTCTTTTGAAAAACTTTCAATCACTGATTCCTTTCCTGTTTTGCCCTGACTATCTGCTTGTGATTCTGTTAGTATCAGTCCCATAATAATTGCTGTTTATAGGTTAAATATATCAATATCCCCTACTCTCAATTGTATATACCATATTTTGGGATATTTGACCAAAAACATTGTGTTTTCAATACAAACTCCCCTCCCCTACTCTACTCTATCCCCTGTTGTAGTTTTGTATACAGTTATGTAATTATATCACAAATGGTATCAAACTGATTTGGATGGGGATGGACTTGCACCATCAGAAACCTTTGTGGGCTTGTGAGGTAAATGAACACCTACTGTTTCCGTTGTGATAACAGTACCCTGATTTCTCGCCTAATGTACCCACCCACAATGTGCTATTTTTCTTGATTCTTTTCTTTCTTTAGCAATTTTCTCTCTATGTGCTTGATACTTTATCATTTCCTATATATTAACAAACTATTTTCTAAACCACCCAACCACTTTATGCCATAGGGATTTTTTCCCTTGTGGCTTTTTGGCTACTTTCTTTTTGGACTTTCCCATCTGTTGCCTTTCCTAAAATTAACTCGTACTCTCTGCCAAACATCATAATGTAATATTTTCCATCAATCTTGTATGGTATGATTTTCCCTGTTTTCATTATACAACTTTTTCAATTTTGATTATATCAACAAACCCCTTTTCCATTAAAAGTCTGGCTCTTTCTACTGTCACCTCAAAGTCCATTCCAATTGTCATCAATTGATTTCTTTCCAAATCATTGTATTTTTTTCTAACCCTGAGTGTCACCATTCTATTTTGTACAGATAAAAGTTAGTCTCTCAAATGGATATGACTTGTCCAATGGCATACCACTCTCCATCACTCTCACATGATACCCTTTTGACAACATCAAATCCAAATACCACTGTCTTGTCCTGACCCTATATTCTGAATATTCTTTCTCTCCTGTTGGGCATTCAAATATAATGTCTCCCTTGCAACTATCAATCACATTCTTGACTGCCTTGTTTGGCATATGGTGAAACAATCCCAATGCAACCACTACATTTGTCTCTGAAAACATCTTTGTGCCAACCTCTGCATCTAATAAATGAAATGATAGTGACATCTCTGGGTGTCTAATCTTTGCCTCTTTGATGTATGCCTCATCTGTGTCCACTCCATCATACTCAATTGCCCCTCTGTCCATTACATACTTTCCAACATCTCCCAAATTGCACCCCAAGTCCAACACCCTTTTGTCTTTCCAATTATAGTCAATCATGTCTAATTTCATATCCACTGGATATCTGTCCTGATACCAAAACCCATTCTCATCAAATACCAACACATCTGCCCTCTTGTATCCTAATGCATACAGTATTGCCAACCTATGGTGACCATCCACAATCAATATCTTTCCATCCCTTTGCACCCCTGTGATTGCCCCATATGGTAATCCCTCCTGCATTTCATAGTCCCATTCTGGTCTGTAATCATGTGCAATGGATTTCACCAACTGCCTGAATTGGTCAAACCTTGCTTTGGCATCCCTCTTTGTCACTATTGAACCAAACACCTTTCCATACTTTCTCAAATTATCCATGATGCCCTGATAATACAAGGAGTTTTCAATCTTTGGCTCATCTCTGATTTCCTGTTGCACCTGTGCAATGTAATCCATATCCACAATCTTGATGTTGTGAAAGAAATATGAGTGCATGTCCTCTATGTTATGTCTTTCTATTCCTAGTCTTTTCATTTCTTTTTTTCAATAATTTTAACCCAATCTTTCACTGTGGACAATGGTTTGTATTCAAACTTTGGTATCTCTTTGAGTATCTTTTTGATTTTGTACTTGGACAATTTCATGTCCATTGGCAATATATACCCATTGACCCCATTATCAATCAACTCATCCACACCCAACCAATCTGTCACCAAACAGGGTACTCCTAATTTGAGTGACTCCAATACAGAATATGGACAACCCTCAAAGTTTGAAAATAGACAACTGTATGTGGCATTCTCCAATCCCACTGTGATGTCTGGTTTGTATCCTACAAAATGAACCTGTGGGAGATGTCTGAACTTTCTCTGCCAATCCTCAAAATACTTGGGAGAAACACTGTTGTCCCCATACACTGTCCAAACATATCTCACATTTGCATCATTGAGTGCCTCTGCAAATAATATCATCCTGTCAAATCCCTTTTCTGGGCTGACTCTACTGTTTGTCACAAATCTCAAAACCTCTCTGTCATCTGTACCAAAATCATCATCAATCAAATTGTATATCACCTTTGCCTTGATTTTCTCTCTCCTCTCAATAACCTTTTTTGCATGTTTGCTCACTGCTATGTACTCAACCTGACCCTTGTTTCTCAAATCTAACTTGTATTTGTCATAGTCACTATGAACCCACTGCAAATATCTGCCTGCCTTGATAGTCTTGGGCATATAATGATTGGATGCTATCAATAGGACATCCTCTTTGAATTGACCCTCTTTATGGTCTGGGAGTAATTTCACCACATCACCAATCTGTGCATACTTGAATAAACTTTCCCAACTCTCACAACCTGCAAAATACACTGTGACTTTGTATCCTACCTTGTCCATTGCTTTGCCCAAATTAAACACTGCTGATTCAATGCCCCCAACTCTTGGTATCCACTCATGATATATCCCAAATGTTTTCACTTTTTGATTTGCCATTTTTTGTTTCCCTTTTTCTTTGGTCTGTATTTACTATCTAATCTCCTGAGATAACCATTGTCATATGCCCAAGTGCTTGGCAATCCAAATGCTGTTGGATTATGTATTTTCTGATGACATGCATCTGGGTATAATACATTTGTTTTCCCATTACTACAAACCCAAATCACCTCCCCTGTATTTTTCCTGCCATCTATATGGTGCTGACACAACCATCTCATTCTGTCACACACCTCACACTTGCCCCTTTTCCATGCTTTGCCCTTGCTGTATGTTGATATCCTCATCTGCTATATTGTACCATTTTCTGAGTTTCCTAACATCTTGATTTCCCACTGTAAATGCAATCTGTGGGAGTTTTACTCTCCCATCACAAACATGTGTCTGGGCTGTATATCTTTCCAATATATCATGAGATGACATGTATCCTATTGGATACCAAACATTATACTCATGGTCTTGAAACACTCCCCAAAATACATAGTCACATATTCCCAACTCATGTGCCTGTTTCTCTAAAAACAAACATCTGCCATATAGGTCATCATTATCCAATTCATTCCTAATCAGTTTCTCAAAATAGGGACTGGGGACTGAATATGTTTTGATTTCCATTATCTTTCCTTTGTTGGTGATTGCATCAATGTCTGGTTTGTTCTCTATCTTTCTGCTCTCCCAATCAATATCCATCATCTCACAAAATGCAATCTCCCCTAGTGATGCCATGAAAATACTTTCTTTCTTGCTGATTCTTTTCTGAGTAAAATGCTGTGTGATTCTGGGTGCTTTGATGTCTGTCCACTCTTTTGCTTTCACACTCATTTTTTTTGTTATTTCTATTCCTGCCACATTACAATCTATCATACGATTGTTATTTTGTGAACAGTGATTGTACCTTTGTGATTATTTTGGATTTCCAACCATCAGAACATATCTCCTCATCATCCAACTCATACACCCATTTGATAAACTCAATCAATTGGTCTTTGTTGTCCATTTTCTTTTGAGATACTCTCTTTCTCTTTCTTGTGACTTTTCTGGGCTTTCTCTTTTTTGGCTCTGGTTTAATGTTTGGATGTG
>Ga0209121_10000777_pt1 | contig 34058 bp, 30 predicted proteins | sample Cruoilmetagenom3_FD_187292 | JGI IMG/M metagenome (GOLD analysis project Ga0209121, IMG submission 187292) | Oil polluted marine microbial communities from Coal Oil Point, Santa Barbara, California, USA - Sample 3 (SPAdes) (version 2) | ecosystem: Environmental > Aquatic > Marine > Oil seeps ... | reverse complement strand
CCTCTCAAAAGGAAACAGCAGCCAGGGGGTACCCATGACGGCATACTGGTTTTCTTCGGCTAATTTTTTTGCTTGCGCGCGTGCATGAGCTACCCGCGTCGGGTCATCCATATCGGGCCAGGGATAGTCTTTGATTTGTTCAAAGGTTGTCGCTTCCCGCATCGGCTGTACGCCTGGCATCCATTCCCCTTCTGAAATTTTAATTTGGCCTGACCCCCAGGAGTCTATGGAGGGCGAATGCGGTTCGCGATGGCGGTTTCGTTCCCGGATAGATTCAGGCTCCAAGTCCAGCACGCCGCGCACGTCTACATGGAGCCGTTGTAAGGTTTCCTCATCGACCAAGGCGGTACCCAGCTCTGGCCACTTGTAAATATAGTTATCTGGCGCCTGGATGCCGGTCAGAGCTTTGATGTCTCGATATGTTTTCATTTTGATCCCGGTTGCATTACTCACCCCCACAACAATTGGTACTCGATCGGGCTCTTGATGATTGATGGCAGCCATCACGCGTTCTTTTGATGTCAGTGTCATTATTACTCCATGTACATTTACATAAATGGACGTCCCCATTGAATTTATAGGCTACGTCCATTTTGATTAATTATTTACATCAGCTTTGTTGTCATTCACAAAGACCACAAGCAATCTTTCTTCATAATTTTTACCCCATTTTTTCCAGGGTAGTCACCATTTCATCAATCAGGTCATAGCCGCCCTGCCAGAATTCAGGCGTGCTGACATCCATACCGGATTGCTGGAGCAGTTTCATGGGAGCGATGGAACCGCCTGACTGAAGAATTTTCATATAGCGGGGTTTGAAGGCGTCGCCTTCTTTCTGGTACTGCTTGTACAATGAAAGCACCAGCAGCTGACCAAAAGCGTAGGCGTATACATAGAAAGGTCTATCGTAGATATGGGGGATCATCACCCATTCCCAGCGAAATTCATCAGCAAGTTCAACTGAATCACCAAATTCGCTTTGCAAGTTTTCTCGGTATGCCTCGGCTAATTCGTCCACCTGTGCGCCCTGGGCAACCATGTCGTGGGCTGTTTTCTCAAACATGGCAAAGTAGTTTTGCCTCAGGATGGTGGCAAAGGCATCGTCCATCTGCCTGAAAAGCATGTCTCGGCGGACAGCCTGGTCGGTCTCTTCTGCCAGCAGCTTGTCAATCAGCATCATCTCCCCAAAGGTGGAGGCGGTTTCTGCAAGGGGCAGGCAGGCATGCAGGGTGAAGGCGGTATGTTCTTCAGCCATCAGGGAGTGAATGCCGTGCCCTAATTCGTGTGCCATGGTGGCCACATCATCAGGCTTGCCCTGGTAATTCAGGAGGACCCAGGGCGTCAGGTCCGGTTCAATGGTGGCGCAGAACGCCCCGCCCATCTTGCCTTTCCGCACTTCACTATCCACATGGCTGGCATCCAGGATGCGTTTGGCCATATCTGCAAATTTGGGGTCAAACTCCAGGAAAGACTCGAGAACGATATCGGCGGCCTTGTTGAACTTATATTTTTTATCTGATTTTTCTACTGGGGCATAGATATCGTAGCGGCGCAGTTTATCCATGCCGATCTTTTTTGCTTTAAGGCGGAAAAATCGGTGGAAGTGCCCGGTGTTTTGGCGGGTGACCTCCAGCAAGGTTTCGATCACCTCATCCGGGATGTCGTTGACCAGGTTGCGGACGGAGATCGCTTGCTTGAAGCCGCGTAAGTTCAAATTTTCATTGTGCCAGTCTCGCACAATCGCCTGGTAGATTTGACCGAGGATCGGGGCATCCTCTTCGTACACCCGGAACAGCTCCTGGTAGGCACGCGCCCGCATAGCGGGATCGGGTTCACGCACCAGAGACATCAATTCACCGCGGGTCATTTCCTTTTCTTCGCCATCAACCTCGACCTTGAAGGTGTAGCGGTTGGTGATGGACTCATAAAGCATATACAGGGCATTGACACCGGTTACATCCTTAATGTTGATGATTTTCTCTTCAGGTTCGCTGAGGGTGAAATCCTTGAAATTACGCATGGCGACCAGCCAATAACGGTAATCGCCGGATGCGGACAACAGGCGATGGGCATTTTTGTCATCCAGGGCTTTCCACCATAGGCTGAAGAACATGGTCTGGTTGCTCATCTCAGCCAGGAATTGGTTAACCCTGGCAACTTCTGCCTGAGCTTTTTGATCCTGCGTATCCCCGGCAAAGCGCAGCTGGGCAAACCCATCCACCCGGCTCATCAAGCGGTAGAAATGTTCATGGCTCGTGATGATGCTGATGAACAGGTCCTCGCTGATATCGGGGGAGAGCTGTTCCCGGTATCCCTGGAAGGACGCCACAGCTTTTTTGATTTCATCAAAAGTGCTCTCGTAATTTGGATCATCAAAACCATCAAATAGATCTGCAAGGCTCCAGGCTTTTTGGGTGTAGGTTGTTTGATTGCTCATGTATGTATTCCTTTTTAGTTTTGTGACGAAAGGGTGCTCCCCAGATTCGCCTGTTGGATTTGGTTGGCAGATTCCTGTCGCAGGATATCCCTTAAATGATCAATTGGTTCTCTTGAGTTCGTTTTCTCATCCCAGTAATACCATACTTTCCAGCCGTTGGTGGGCCCCTGGCGGATTTTTTTAGCGATCTGATGAATGGAGCCGCGATCTCCGTTAAAGGTAATTTTCCCATCTGACAGGACTTTGGCGGTCAGTTCTCCATCTGCACCAAAGTAAAGCAGCTGGCCGGGTTCAAGCAGGCCATTTTCGACCAGGGTGCCAAAGGGGATCCGCTTTCGCCGACGGGGGTTGGGCGTGACGAAGATCGGCGGGTCAAATTCCAGCTGGACCACTTCTGATACCCGCGCCATTGCCAGGTCAGCATACTTTTGCTCGATTTCCACACCAATGAAATGGCGGTGAAGCTTTCGGGCGACTGCACCGGTAGTGCCCGTGCCGAAGAAGGGATCCAGCACCACATCCCCGGGATTGGAGCTGGAGAGGACCACCCGGTAGAGGAGGGCTTCAGGCTTTTGGGTGGGATGGGCTTTTTCACCATTCGCGTCTTTCAGGCGCTCCTTACCCGTGCAAATGGGGATGTACCAGTCGCTGCGCATCTGCAAACCGTCGTTTAATCCCTTCATGGCATGATAGTTGAAGGTGTACTTGGCACCTTTTTCCTTTTGCATCCAGAGCAGGGTTTCATGGGCGTTCGTGTAGCGTACGCCGCGGAAGTTGGGCATTGGGTTGGCTTTGATCCACACCACATCATTGAGGAACCAGAAATTCAGGTCCTGCAGGAGTTTTCCCAATCGATAGATATTATGATAGGAACCGATCACCCACAGGGTGCCGGTGGGTTTGAGCACTCGACGGCAGGCGGTCAGCCACTGGCGGGTGAAGCGGTCATATTGGGCAAAGCTATCAAACTGGTCCCATTCCTCGTCGACCGCGTCAACCCGGGTCAGGTTCGGGCGCCAGAGCTCCCCTTCGAGCTGAAGGTTGTATGGGGGGTCTGCAAAGATCAGGTCGATGGAATCCTCAGGCAGGGTTTCTAACACCTGGCGGCAGTCGCCGACCAGCACCTGGTCCAGAGGAAGGGGATTTTCTTGTTTGGTCATGGTTGTTCTATTTTAACGGTTTTTAGCTTTCTTTGGGAGTTATGTTTTCTTGTGATGGAAAGATGGACCTGCCGGGGATTTTATTTCGGGGCTATGAGTTATAATCCTGTAGTATCGAACAATCGTGTGACTAAATGAACTGAGCAGATGACATCCGAAATTGACACCCGACCCCTTCCCAAACGCTGGGAGGTTCATTATAAAATTCCAAAACATATCTCCAGGGAACTGCAAGGTTTCTCACCCTTTATGCGGCAGTTGCTGTATAACCGGGGGATTGAAAACGCTGATACCGCGCAAGCTTTTCTGCAGCGAAGGGTAAACTTTCCAACAGATTCATTCCAATTGAGGGGTATGCAGCAGGCAGTTGATCGCCTGCATGATGCGCTGATGGCGGATGAGAGCATCGCCGTTTACGGCGATTATGACGCCGATGGGGTTACTTCAACGGCGCTGTTGATCGAATTTTTCTCCAAGCTTGGGGTGCAAACCCGGGCTTACATCCCCGATCGATATGAAGAGGGCTATGGCCTTAACGATGAGGCTGTTCGTCAGCTGGCTCAGGAGGGGACGGATTTGATCATCACAGTGGATTGCGGGGTTCGTGCCGTTGGTGAAATTAAACTGGCTGATGTCCTTGGAATGGATGTGATCGTTACCGACCATCATACTCCTGGGCATGCCCTGCCGCCAGCCCTGGCTGTGATTGACCCGAAACAAGAGGGCGATCTCTACCCAGAGAAGAACCTGGCTGGCGTGGGACTGGCTTATAAATTGGTTCAGGCTTACCTGATGCAATATCCCCAGGAAGGTGTTTCAGCAGAGGATTGGCTGGACCTGGTGGCGATCGGCACCGTGGTGGACCTGGCTCCGCTGACAGGGGAAAATCGTGCCCTGGTCCACGCTGGCCTGGAGAAGCTGCGTCACGCACCTCGCCAGGGGATTTACTCCCTGGCACAAGCAGCGGGAATAAATCTCGAGGAATGTGATAGTGCCACCCTGGGCTTTGGCCTGGGACCGCGGCTGAACGCCGCCGGTCGGCTGGAATCCGCATTGACGTCCCTTAACCTGCTGACCACCCCGGACCTTCTCGAAGTGGGTCACCTGGCGCAGCAGCTGGACTCTTATAACCAGGAACGACAAGACATGACGAAAGCCATCCGGGAAAAAGCATCAGAGATGGTGCTGGGTGAAGATCCAGAAGCCCTCCTGTTTTTTGCGGCGGATCCAGAATTTAGTGAAGGGGTGGTGGGCCTGGCGGCTTCCCGATTGGTGGAGTCCTATTATCGTCCGTCGATCGTGGGACATATTGGGGCGGAAACTACCGTGGCATCCTGCCGATCCATCCCGGAATTTCATATCACCCATGCCCTGGATGCCTGCTCAGATTTATTGGTGCGTCATGGAGGCCATGCGGCTGCGGCGGGTTTCACCGTACGCAATGAGGATCGTGATGCGCTGGTGGCCAGACTGCGCGGTATCGCTGAGGAACAACTCAGGGAACTGGAGCTGCTGCCGGTGCTAAAGATTGATCGTGAAATCAAGCTGGAACACCTGAACGGGAGGTATATCAGCGGGATATTAGACGATTTGCATCAATTGGAACCGACCGGCCGTGGTAATCCGAATCCCATTTTTGCATCCTACGGTGTTGAGGTGCGTTATGCAAGATTAGTCGGCCGGGAAAGAACACACCTCAAGCTGACGCTGCAGGCAGGGGGCAAAGCATATGATGCCATCGCTTTCCGCCAGGGGTACTGGCAGCCTGACTTACCTGATCGGATCGATCTAGCTTATCGTTTTGAGGTTAACACCTTCAACGGGCGCAGCACCCTGCAGCTGAATGTGAAGGATATTAAAGCAGCTGTATAGCTTTTATCCTTATAACGGGAATAAGGGCGTTGAGAAGACCGATAAAACGGAACAGGTTCTGATTTTATCTTGTTTGGTGAGAATTATATCCACCCCAATACACCCGCAAAAACAATCATCATCAGCATATCGACGATAAACAAACCGCCGATTACACGGCGCCGGACTTTTGGCCCCCAGTCGTAGCACATGAATGAGACCATAAAGAAGGGAATGTACACGGTGATGAACACCGGCAGCGCGCCCACCTAGGGGAGACCCAGTGAAAGTTTTCACCGGAGCGCGGGATGGCAAGTGCTGGTTATGTCAATTCGGGTTGGTTCATTCGTGGGGGATTAATAAAAAAGCGTTGAAAAATCAATGCAAGTGGGGACAAGGTGCGTGGGAATAATGGACGGTCGAGCCGTTGGAGGTGACTCTGGCATCAATGTACTGGCTAACCAGAAGAACCACTCCAAATCAATGGAGTTGATAGGCAAGTGCACGGTCTCGCAGCAGCTTTTTTGGTCCCCAAATGATCAGTACTAAAATCACTGCCAGGATTAAAAGTGCAAAATTAATCACCTCAGCCCTGGGTGAGAGGGCGAAAAGTTCCCCTAAGCTATTGGTTGCGAAGTGGTAGAGGATCGGTGCCAGGATGCTGCGTCGGGTGTTGTTCACGATCCAGGTGTAGATCACAGATTCAAAAAGAAGCGAAAAGAGAAACAGCCAGAAACGCTGTGTGCCTAATCCAATTGATTCCACCTGCCAGGTGCCAGAAATGAAAAACAATGGCAGGTGCCATAAGGCCCATACCAGCCCAACCACCAGGCTGGAAAACCAGGCACTGTGATGTGCCTGCAACCCATCCAGACCATAGCCGCGCCAACCGGGTTCCTCCGGCAGGGGTCCAAACACCAGACAGAATAGGAGGATAGGAAGGATCATCAAGGGTTGTTACAATAAGGACGTGATTGCTTCTGGGGCGATCCCACAGCCGCCCAAAGCCAAATCGATCAAGGCAGATATTCCAGACTTGAGGGGTACGAATAGCAAGATGACGCTCCACCAAACGGGCTTGATACGGTGTGGGTCGATCAACCGCTGCCAGAAATCGCGGCGATACGATGAATCGTGTTGAACCCACAGGAGTAGTAGAGTCACCAGCAGGGGCATGGCTCCCCCCAGATAACGAAGGATAAGGATCAATCCCCCTGGCACCGAATCCTGCACAGCTGCAGCCAGGAACTCCAATGCCCAAGTCAGTCCCAGAGTGCAGATCAGAAATAACCATGGTTGGAGGCTCGATCGTTTTGATGGTCGCATTGGTTGAAAGGGCTTTGACATGATAGGCGTCCGTTATGGGAAAGTTATCCGGTTAATCTATTTTAACCTATCTTATCCTTCTCGATCTTTTACTTTTATATTTGCTTGTTTAAAGTAATTTCTTGGATTGATAAAAATTTTCTTGATATTTAATTCAAATGACATCTTTGGGGTCTGGTTTAGCTAGTCAATGACCTGGCGTATAATAAGCCCCATGCTGTTAACGCACCTCCTCACGGCTGCTACGATTGGTTTTTCCGCCGGGGTCACGCCCGGACCGCTGCAGGCTGTGTTTCTTTCCTTTGCCGTCAAAGGCGGCTGGAAAAAAGCATTGCCTGCAGCCTTTGCCCCGCTGCTCACCGACGGACCGGTGATCGTGTTGGTGCTGCTGGTGCTGAACAACCTGCCGCCGGTATTTTTACGCTTCCTTCAGATCGGGGGCGCCCTGTTAATGCTTTACCTGGCTTGGGAGGCTTTCCAGTCTTTTCGACATTTCAAGAATCTAGAAACCACCCCGCTGGCTAATGGCTGGGGGACCCTGTTCAAAGCCACAATGGCGAACCTGCTGGCGCCGGGTCCCTGGTTGTTTTGGAGCCTGATCAACGGGCCCAACCTGCTTGAAATTTGGGCGGTCTCCGCCTGGTGGGGGGCTGCGTATCTGGTGACTTTTTATGGCGTCTTCATTTTCACCAATATCGTCCTGATCTTTTTGTTCGCAACCATGCAGCGAATGGGGGAACAAGTGCGTAAGGTCCTGCTTTTAGTTTCAGCAATCGTTTTAGCGGGATTCGCTGTGTATCAGAGCTTGCAGGGCTTTGGCGTTATTGGATAGTTCCTGAGCAGGAAACATGGTAAACTACTTGGGATTAAATCACCATTGATTTGAGGCCAATTTATGTTTCCCGTTGCCCATCCTAAAGTCATCCAGCGTGCCCGAAAAATTCTGGCATATGAACCCATTTTTATTGATACAGAGACGACCGGTTTTTCACCAGAGGATGTTGTGATTGAGGTTGGTGTGGTCAGCCTGGCAGGGGAGACTTTGTTTGAGTCCTTCTTCAAACCGGCTATACCTATCCCACCCGACTCCATGGCGGTTCATGGGATCAGCGAGGAGATGGTGGCGGATGCTCCCAGCTGGAAGGAAGCCTGGCCGGACCTGATGACGGTGTTGGATGGGCGTTTGATTGGCATGTATAACGCTGATTTCGACCTACGCTTAATGAAACAGACCCATGAGCGCTACTGGTTGGATTGGACTATGGACGACAAACGTTTTTTCTGTGTGATGAAGCTCTACGCCGCTTTTTATGGTCAAGCAAGCCGGCGGGGTCACAGTTACCGTTTTCATAAGCTGGAAGCCGCGGGCGCTGCCTGCGGTATTCCCCTGCAAAACACCCATCGGGCGGTAGACGACGCTCGTTTGACCGCAGCCCTATTCAAATACATCGCTGAATACAACCTGTAAGCTCGAGGAGAGAGAAGCGATATGATAAATTATCCAAACACCCACGCTGATGACTTCATTGAAGAAATCCACGGACATATGGTTGAAGATCCCTATCGTTGGATGGAAGACCTGGACAGCGATGCTGTGCGCGCATGGATCAAGGCGCAAAACGCGATCACCTTTGATTATCTCAAGGCCTCCCCACTCAGGAAGAAGATCCAGGAACGCATGACGGCATTGTGGAATTATGAAAAATATTCCCCACCTTACAAGCGCGGTGGACGTTATTTCTATACGTTTAATGATGGGCTGCAGAACCAGGATGTCCTCTACTGGATGGAAGACCTGGCGGGCGAACCGAAGGTCTTGATTGATCCTAACCAGCTTTCTGAGGATGGCACGGTAGCCCTCAGCGGTGCAGCGGTCAGCCGAGATGGACGCTACCTCGCCTATGGCTTATCCGATGCCGGCTCAGACTGGCAGACCTGGCATGTCCGCAGGGTGGATGACGGACAGGACCTGGAGGATAGGGTGGCGTGGGTTAAGTTTTCCGGGGCATCCTGGGATGTCGAAAATCAGGGATTTTACTACAGCCGCTATGACGCCCCGCAGGATGCTGCCCTCAAACAGGCGAATTATTATCACAAGCTTTACTATCACCGCCTGGGGACAAACCAATCAGAAGACCGGCTGATCTATGAACGTCCCGATCAGAAAGAATGGGGCTTCGACGGTGAAGTGACGGAGGACGGACGCTTTTTGATAATTGAAGTCTGGCATGGTACCGCTACTGAAAATGCTGTGTTTTACCTGGATCTATCCGATCCAAAGGCTGAGGTGGTCGAACTCCTACCCGATTTTGATGCGGAGTATATCTTTGTTGGAAACCGGGGGGAGCGCTTCTTTTTCAAAACAGATCACAGCGCACCGCAGAACCGCCTGGCGGCTGTTGATTTAGCGCATCCCACACCACCCGATTGGCAGGAAATTATCGCAGAAGACGGTGATAAACTGGAATTTGTGGATTTTATAGGGGAGCACTTTATCTGCACCTATCTCCACCATGCTGCTTACCAGGTGCGATTCTATCGTGTGGATGGCACAGCTGATGGGACCCTGGACCTGCCCGGCCTGGGAACCGTGATTGGTTTTGCCGGCCGCAGTGACGATCCGGAGACTTTTTATAAGTTTTCCAGCTTCAATACACCCGGAACGGTTTATCATCTGGACCTGGAAACCAAGCAAAGTACGCTTTTCCGAGAACCTTCAGTGGACTTTGACCCATCGGACTATGTTACAGAGCAGGTTTTCTATGAAAGCAAGGACGGGACGCAGATCCCGCTGTTCATCAGCCGTCGGGCTGATCTTGAGATGAACGGGGAGGTCCCCACCTATTTGTACGGTTACGGTGGATTCAACATCCCCCTGCCCGTCGCATTCAGCGTGCCCAACCTGGTGTGGATGGAGATGGGCGGCGTTTACGCCCAGGCACACCTGCGCGGCGGGGGCGAATACGGCCGGGACTGGCATGAAGCCGGGATGAAGCACCGAAAACAGAATGTGTTTGATGATTTTATCGCTGCAGCTGCGTATCTGATTGCGGAGAAGATCACACGAAAAGGGAAGTTGGTGATCGGCGGCCGCAGCAACGGCGGCCTGCTGATCGGCGCCTGCCTGACGCAGCGCCCCGATTTGTTCGGTGTGTGCCTGCCCAACGTGGGTGTGATGGACATGCTGCGTTTCCATAAATTTACCATTGGTTGGGCCTGGGTCTCAGACTACGGTTCGCCGGATGATCCGGAGGATTTTGAGGTCCTGCGTGCTTATTCGCCCTATCATAATATCAGGGAGGGGGTTCACTATCCCCCCACAATGGTGATGACAGGCGATCATGATGACCGTGTGTTTCCTGCTCACAGCTTCAAGTTTGCTGCTAAGCTGCAGAAGGCGCAGGCAGCAGAATCCCCTGTCTTGATCCGCATCGAAACACGGGCCGGGCATGGGGTAGGCAAGCCGACCCAAAAATTGATTGAAGAATTTTCCGATATGTGGACCTTTGCCCTGGTGAACCTGTCCTGAGCTGATTGCAGCTTTCTCAGCGCCGCTAGACGGTGATTGTCCGGCATGAGAGCTTTGGTTGCTACCCAATCCAGCTTTCCGGCTATAATTGAATTCGGAGATAATTTTTCTGATCCCGACGAATCATGTGTTGAAGTTGGTTGAGAATGGCAAAAACACCACAAACGACAGAATCAGAGGCAGAGCGAAAGATTGGACGTCTTTCTGCATGGGTGCGCCTGCTGGCGGTCCTTTTTCGTGTCCTGATCATTCTCGGTTTGACGGGAATTGTCATCATCTTGATCTTGCTGCTGGCGGTATCCCATATTAAGGTCTGGTTGTTATTGATCCCTGTTTTTGCTCTGGTATTGGGCCTTGTGCTGGCACGTTCTGAGTATCGCCTCTATAACCGCCTGTATGAGATGGAACACGACACGCATGATGAGGAGTAGCGTCATCCGGTCCTTCTACCTTTGGAACCGAAGAATTAACATAAGTGAATGATATAAACTCATCCAAACCTGAGATTTCCTCAGGTTTTTTCTTTATTTTTGTGTATACTTAAGATGCAATGGAAGATGATTTTGTTGGAGATAGATATTGTCAAGGTGGCCAGGGTGAACAGCCTGTGAAAGGGTCTTTGATGGGCGCATAGGCTTAGTTCATACCACGAGCTATTTAGGCAGTTTATCCTTCACGATATCATCACCGTGAAGGTTTTTTATTTTCAGGGTTTTATCTTAATCGGGAGGCAGCCATGACGATCACAGATTTAATCAATATTGATGAAGTGCTCGAAAAGATCAGGGTAGAACTCTCACAGGGACATTGGGATGAGGTCACCTCCCTGCTGGAATCGTTGAGGCGTTCCGATCAGGCGGAGGTTTTCTCTGATTTACCGCCTGAACAGCAGCAAGAGATTCTACCGCTGCTGGCTCCTGAGAACTCAGCTGACATCCTGGAAGAGCTTGAGGATGAGGATGTGTTTGAGATTGCCAACCGCATGGAAACTGAAAACCTGATTGAGATTGTAGATCAGATGGAACCGGATGAAGCGGCTGACCTCCTGGGGGATATCCCTGCTGAACAGGCTGAAGAAGTACTTTCTCAAATTGATGAGGCTGATGAAGTGCGATCCTTGCTGGAGCATCCAGATGAGACCGCCGGCGGCGTGATGACTGCTCTGGATGTGCGCATCCGACAGGATATGACAGTGGATGAAGCAATCTGGCATTTACGCAACTTGTCTCCCGATTCTGAAGCGATTTATTACTTATTTGTCCAGGATGACATAGATCACCTGGTGGGGGTAGTTTCACTGCGGGATCTGGTTGTGGCCAGCCCTGGCACACTGATTCGCAATATCATGGATGAAAACCCGCTGTCTATCCAGGTGGGTGCCGACCAGGAGGAAGCAGCCCGCCTGATGCAGCGGTATGATTTGCTGGCACTGCCTGTTGTGAATGACCTAAATCAGCTGGTGGGAATGATCACGTACGATGACCTGCTGGACGTCCTGGAAGATGAAGCCACGGAGGATATCTACCGGTTGGGCGGTATCCCCAAGGAGCAGCCCGCGGATGTGCAGCTCAGCTCAGCGATGAAGACGCGCCTGCCCTGGCTGATCCTGAACCTGGTGACCGCCCTGCTTTCCGCAGCTATTTTGAGTATTTTCGAAGAAACGATTGCCCAGGTTGCTGTCCTGGCGGCATTCTTCCCGATTGTAGCGGGGGTCAGCGGCAGCGCGGCGACCCAAACCCTGACGGTGACAGTGCGCGGGTTAGCATTGGGTGATATTGCGCCGAAGGAAGGTTTGATCACGCTTGGACGGGAATTGCTTTTGGGTTTGGTGAATGGGTTAAGCATTGGTGCGATTGTGGCGGTGATTGCGCTGGTCTGGAAAGGCACGCCCTTATTGGGATTGGTTGTGGGGGGTGCCACATTGCTCAATATGATCTGCGCGGGCTTGGCAGGTGTGGTGGTGCCCCTGGTCATGCAGAAACTTAAATTTGATCCAGCCCTGGCTTCCCCGATCCTCGTGACCACCACGACGGATACCCTGGGTTACTTTTTCTACCTGGGGCTGGCAACCATCATGATCACCAGTCTGGTATAAGAAAATGTATGGTGTGCTGCAGATACTTTTGCAAACACAAAATCGCGATCAACTGGTATTTGAAAGACTTTCCTTTGATCGTTTGCGAGATTGAAGTTCATATATAGCGAACTAGAGCCCAGTATGAAAGTGAATACAAATTAGATTAACGCAACGGTGTGTTCATGCGCGGAAGGGATACCTTGACAAAGCAAGATGATGTTCTATACTTAATATATGAATAAATGCTCATATATTCAAGGATAATTCATGGATGAACAAGAAAGACTAGCCACCAATATTTCCGAATCAATGTTCTCCGAAGAGACAATCGCTGCCATGGCGGAGCGCTTCAAATCACTGGGGGACCCAACCCGTCTGAGAATTCTGGCTTTGCTATTTGACGGTGAACGCGGCGTGAGCGACCTGGCTGAACACCTGAATGTCTCACAGAGTGCTGTCTCGCACCAACTGCGGATTTTACGCGCTTTCGATATCGTGCGCCACCGTAAGGAAGGGCGCGAGGTATTCTATTCCCTGGCGGATGAACACGTTCGGGATATCCTTATGCGAACCCTTGAACATATTTTATTGGATTGAGGAAGATTGAATAATGGTTGAAACAAAATTAAAGATCAGTGGTCTGGACTGTATGGAATGCGCCAGGGGGTTGGAACGATCGATTGCAAATATGGCCCAGGTTGAGTCGGCAAACCTGCAATTCTTGGACGGAACGTTGACGGTCAGTGGTGCGGTTAATCAAAAAGACCTGCGCAAAATGATCACACGTTTTGGATACAGAGTGGAAGAAGAAACATCGGACGAGGCTGCACCTGCAGAGGCAGCCAATGCCCTGGTTGGGTTTTGGGATTATCTAATGCAGCGTGTGGAGACCCGCCTGGCGTTAATTGCTGGCGCGATAGTTCTGCTGTCATTGGGTTTTGGGATTCTGGGGTTTCCGAATTGGGTGGTCATCCCACTGCAAATCAGCGCGTTATTGCTGGCGGGGTGGCCGATTGCTCGCAGTGGGATTGTCAACCTGTGGGTCAACCGTACATTTAACATCAATTTCCTGATGACCATTGCTGGGATTGGGGCGGTCGTGATCGGAGAATATGCTGAAGCCGCTTCCTTAATTTTATTATTCAATATTGCTGAAGCCCTGGAAGGCTTTACCAATGAACGGGCCAGAGGTGAACTTTCCCAATTGACAGACCTGGCAGCAACACACACGGTTAAACTTGAGGATGGCGAGGAGCGCAAGGTGCCAGTGGAGGAGCTGGCAATTGGAGATGAAATTTTAGTGCGCCCTGGTGATCGCATCCCGATTGATGGGAAGATCACCGAAGGTCGAAGTGATATCAACCAGGCGCCCATCACCGGCGAAAGCATGCCGGTCTGGAAGGTCAAGGGGGAAGAGGTTTTCAGCGGTACCGTCAACGGAACGGGCAGCCTTGTTCTATCAGTGACCCGCCTGGTTGCAGACAGCACACTGCACCGGATTATTAACATGGTGACTGAAGCGCAATCGCGGCAATCACGCAGCCAAAAATCCATCGATCAATTTGCCAGGTATTATACGCCAGCCATGGTTGTACTGGCCCTCATGTTGGCGGTGATTCCCCCCTTATTTTTCGGGCAACCTTTTCTGAACCCGGCGGACGGCACCCGAGGGTGGCTGCATCGTGCCCTGGTTTTGCTGGTAATCAGCTGTCCCTGTGCCCTGGTGATTTCAACACCAGTGACCATGATAGCCAGCCTGGCAAACGCTGCCCGGAAAGGAGTCTTATTCAAGGGTGGTATCTTTGTCGAATCCCTCTCCAAAATGACAACATTCGCTTTTGATAAAACGGGCACCCTGACCAAAGGGGAGCCCAGCGTTTATGCCTGCCGAGACCTGTCTTGCATCGGTGAAGGGGGATGTGAGGCTTGTGATGACCTGGTGGCGCTGGCGTATGCTTTGGAACGGCACAGCGCTCATCCCCTGGCGCAGGCGATCAAAGCAGAAGCGGAATGGCGCGAGGTGGCGGAGCGTTATCCGGCGGCTAAAAACCTGACCGCCCGGGAAGGGCTGGGATTGGAAGGCAGCATTCGTGGCCAGAAGATGACCATCGGGAGCCTGAGATTATTTGAAGAAGAGCACGATATCCCGCCGATTGTGCATGTTTGGGTTGACCAGGCTGAAGCACAAGGGAGGACTGCCATGCTGCTGTGCGATGGTGAAAAGGTCCGTGGCTTCATCGCTGTGGCGGATAGCCCACGTGAAGACTCCCGCGAAGTCATCCAATCCTTAAATGCTATAGGAAAGCATACAGTGATGCTGACCGGCGATAACGATACGGTAGCTGCTGCGATAGGGGAGATGATTGGTCTGGACGATCGTCGTGCAGGGCTGCTGCCGGGTGATAAGCAAGCGGCGGTCCGCCAGCTGGGGGATCAGTTGGGCAGCGTGGCGATGGTGGGCGATGGGATCAATGATGCGCCCGCTCTGGCTTCAGCAGACCTGGGGATTGCCATGGGCGGAAGCGGAAGCGCCCAGGCTATGGAGACGGCGGATGTGGTCTTGATGGCGGATGATCTCCGTCAACTGCCCTTTGCGCTGAAACTTTCAGCGTTTGCAAATCGCTTGATTCGTCAGAACATCATTTTCAGCCTGGGCAGTAAGTTGCTGGTAGCGGTGGTCGCTTTATTAGGATACTCACCCTTGTGGCTGGCTGTCCTGGCAGATATGGGCGTTTCTTTGCTGGTCACCCTGAACGGCTTGCGTGCTTTGCGGTTTAAAGCCTGAAAAGATCCTGTGCGTAAGAAATGAGAAAACCCATTGCATTAAGAGGATGCGTTTGCCGCTAATTACTTGTAACCTGGTCGGTAGGGTGCATTCGCAGATCTTCCATTCTTCTTTCCCGGAACGTGCCTCCAGGGATTTAGCTTGTTTTATTTTCTTGTTTTAGTGAATAGTTGATGTTAATCCGGCACCAGAGATGATAGGAGGGGGAGCCAATTGGTTATCTTATCTTGCTTTTGATCTCCCTCAATGATTTCAAAAGTCACTTTTTGGATGTTTGGGATGACCAATGCTTTCACACAAATTTCTGCTATATCTTCCCGGCTGATTGTGCCAAGGATATTATCGTCCTGGTCAAATACAAGCTGTCCTGTCCCCCCGGGGGTGTCTTTCAAGCCCCCGGGACGAAGGATCACATAATTCAGTCCGCTATTCCTTACCACCTCTTCCCCCTTCAGTTTCCAATCCAGAACTTTCCCGAAGCAATTCAGGGGATGGTTGGGGCGGGTTACCGCCAGGGATGAGATCAGGATAAATCGCTGAACCCTGTGCATTTTCGCTGTATTCAACAGATTAGCTACGCCTTGAAAGTCCACCCGTTTCGGGCAGTTCTTGCCTACCGGCGTTTGCGAACCGACGGCAGAGATCAAGGCATCGATGTTCTGCATAACGCCTTCCAAGGTTTGAAGATTTCTAACATCAGTCTGATGAAAGATAACCCCCTCGCCAAGCAAGGCTTTGCCAGAATCAATATCTCGAACCAATACATGGGTTGTGAAACCTTGTTGGCGTAATTTTTCAACAATAATGCGGCCGGTTCGGCCGGTGCCACCTGCGACGAGGATGTTTTGGATCATTTTTACCTGTAAATACCTTTAAATTGATAACTTGTCGCTTTGTTTCTTGAAGACTTACGAATTCAACCTGTCAAGTTCTTCCAATATCGCTTCGTTTTCAGGAATATCGGACATTGATCTGGAATAGTGAACATAGCGCAGGATACCATCTTTGTCGATGATCATTTGAGCAGGAATACGACCGAATTTCAGTAAATTTACTTCCTGATCATACAGGCTGGCAACCCGGTGATCCGGATCAGCCAGTCCAATGAAGGGTATATGATGCTCTTTCCAGAATTCCTTGAATGCTTTCTTTGAATCGGGACCAACGGCGATCACGATGGTGTCTCGCTGAATGAATTGATCATGGTCTTGGCGCAACTGCGCCATGTGCCGGCAGCAGTACGGTCAGGTGAAACCCCGATTGAAGACCAGATAAACATTTTTTTCACCTTTGAAACTCGAAAGGGTCACGGATTCACCTCTGGTATTGGTCAGGGTGAAATCCGGTGGGGTTTGGCCGGTTTTGACTCGATGATCGCTCATGATGTTCCTTTACTTTAAAATATGAATAAAATTTTCAACGGCTTCTATGAATGCCGCCGGGCATTCTTCCTGTGGCATATGGCCGCAGTTCTGGAATATGGCCAGCTGGGCACCCGGGATATCTTCCGCCAGCCGGACGCTGCTCTTGGTTGGTACGATCCTGTCATCATCCCCGGTGATCACCAGGGTGGGGACCGTGATTTGATCCAAGCGGTCAGCCAGCTCTGGTGCCTGTGAAGCCTGGGTATGCATCCACAGGGCTTTGTCCCAGTTTTCGATCATCAGCGGTTTGCGATAGCCCTCGATAATTTCTGGATTCGCTTCAAGCAGGGCAGGGTCATGAAAGGCGTTTTCCAGGAATTTTTCCCCGCGTGACCTCCCCAGGATGCGTGCAACCAGGGGGCCAATGCGATCCATCTGCGGTGTTTCCAGCAGCCAGCTCAGTAGCGGTGAATCTGGCATTGTGAAATACACTGCGGCATCTACTTCGATCAGGGCTTTGACGCGTTCGGGGTGTACCAGGGTGAAGGCAGTCGCCAGGGTACCCCCTGCGGAATTCCCCACAAGAACCGCTTCCTCGATATCCATGGCATCCATCAGTCCCAACAGCAGAGCCATGTTGCTTTCCTGGCTGTAGGGGCTTTCTCCATCCCAGTTCAGGGGGCGTTCCGTCAAGCCAAAGGCGGGGCGATCATAAGCGATGACTGTGCCGTAATCTGATAAGGGCGTCATGACCTCACGCCATGAAAAAGTGCTGGCACCAAAGCCGTGCAGCAGGATAAAGACCAGTTCCCCCGACCCTGTTTTTTTGTAATGAACATCAATGCCATTGATTTCGATGAACTGCCCGTCAGGATCAGCGAACGTTCTGGCAGGCTGCGTTCCATCGAGAGGGGGAACAGGAATCAGGAACGGTCCAACCAGGAGCAGGAATAAAATCGCTGCCAGGGTGATTTTCCAGAATTTTTTCATCGCATTTACTCCTTCTTCAGTCCTCGAGGGCATTTAAAAACGCTGCCGTACTTGCAACGATTTGTTCCATTTGATCAATCTTTTCGATTTCTAACGGACCATCGCCAGATTGCTCACCGTACCAGCCGAAGCCGGCGTGGTTGCCGCCATTGATTTCAATATATACGGTGCTGTCGGGGAGCCGTTGGCGGGACTCCTGGATTTCCGCTCTCGTTGCCAGGCCGTCGTTGCTGGCGGAGATGGAAAGGACGTCCAGGTTGGCATCGGTCAGGTCGGTATTGTTCCCCGGGTAGGCTGCCCACAAAACCAGCCCCTGTACCTAGGAAGGGTTTTAGAACGCAAATTCGGCGGTCATCGCGCCGCCCAGGGAGTGACCTCCGACCGCCCAGGTTTCTATATTGGGAAAGCTCTGAATGACATCGGACGCCCGGTTGAGGTCCAGGAAAGCAAAGTTCAATGGCATGCGAACAACCACCACGGTATAGCCTGCCCTGGCAATCTGGCTGGCATGGGACGCGTAAGCCCGGTAATCGACACGCCCGCCTGGATAAAGGATCAAGCCCGTATCAGTTTGAGTCCCCTGGGGGGTGAACACCAATCGGTTGTTGACATCCTGGACGCCGAAAAATTGATCTGATTCCAGGCTCTCGAGCGCAAATGTTTCTGGGGATAGCGGGATGCTTGCCCAAATGACAAACCCCACTATACCAAATAGTAAGAGGGCTGCAATGCCAATTCCTAAAATCTTGAAAGTTTTTTTCATGCCATTCCTGAAGATTGTATTGATAGTATGGATTATAGAGGGGTTGCGCAGACCTATCAAGATAGAAGGTTCTACAAGTGGTGTTTAACTGGCGATGGGCAGGACAATTTGTCCTTCATCTGGGTCACCCAACAATTCAATCTTTTCCGGTTCCAGGGCAGCCTGCCAGGCGAGGTAAGCGGCTGCCAGCGCGTTCAATTCAGCCATCGAATGAATATTTTCGTCTGGCAGGTCCCCGTGCATCAATTTGAAGCGGGTGACCTCAAGAAAGAAGTTCATCGCATCCGGAACAGGTAGTTGGTGCTCATAGAGGATGAGCTGGCGCTGGATACGGCCTTCCAATGAGGGCGGCAGGGGCAGTTTTTTATGCAGCAAGCGCCAGTAAATCGCCTCTGCGTTGGTTTCCAGGCTATGGCGAGGCTCTCTTTCATTAGGATGGGGGACATAACCAAAGCCTGACAGCCGCCGGAACAAGTTAAAACCTCGTCGCATCCATCCAGGGCAGGCCGTCGCTTTGCTCGGTGTGGGGTCGATTGCAAAGCCCTCATCCTGCAGCATGTATTCACACAGCCGGGTGTTCATGGGGCGGTCCAGTTTATTGAAGGGAAGTTCATCCTGTAAGGTGGCTGCCTGATTCACGATCCCTGTGTTGGGTGAACGGGGTGTGGTGATAGCGGCATAAGCTGAAGCCTGTCCCCCCAGGTAAGCCAGGATTTCATTGCGATCCCCATGCCCGATGGCGAGCAGCTCTTTATCACCGTCCAGGGCGGCATACACAAAGGCACGCCGCAGACGACCTGCATAGTGGATGATTTCTATGCCGACATACACCGGGCTTTTTTCTGCTGTCATCTTGGGTTAATTATATAAGATAATTAACTTAATTACAGATGAAGAGGAATGTCATTAATTTGCTTTCTGGAGAATCTTGCTTGGTTTGTTTCTCTGATAATTATATGGCTGCTGTCTATGTTATGATGGAGAGAATCTGTTTGATAAATGCTAATTTTGCATACATTTGTAATTCGAAAATGCGTGTCTGTTTTCATCATCATTAACCTTTCAATCACTTTATTTTAGTGAGTGAAGATTGGGGATTTACGGGTATGATTAATGATACAATCTATACATAACCATTCCAAAACTGTTTACACTATTCAGGAGGACTCAAATCCTATGGCAAATGAAATGTCTTTCAAACTCACCTATGCGACCATGTTCAACCCACCGGAAGAGCTTCATACGCACTTTTCCGAAGCGATGGAAAAAATCAAGGCAAACTTAGGCCATGAATATCCCATGTTTATCGGTGGTGAAGAGCGTTTTACAAGAGAGAAGGTGAAAGAATTTTCACCCATCGACACGGACATGCACCTGGCAACCTTTCAAAAGGGTGGTGCGCAGGATGCAGAAGATGCCATCGCTGCTGCCAGGGAGGCTTTCCCAAAATGGTCCCGAATGAACTGGGATGAGCGCGTTTACCTGTTGCGAAAGGCAGCGGACATAATCGATCAGCGTCTGTTCGAAATTGGCGCGGTGGTAACATTGGAAGTTGGCAAGAACCGGATGGAAGCCCTGGGGGATGTGGCTGAGACCGCCGAACTGATTCGATACGTCTGCAGCCAGATGGAGGCCAACCAGGGGTATCGTGCGGCGATGGGCAAGGATCCCCTGCCAGGCTATGATGCCGCCAACTCCTCGGTCCTCAAGCCCTACGGTGTGTGGGTGGTGATCAGCCCCTTCAATTTCCCGGCTGCCCTAACCGGTGGGCCTTCTGGGGCAGCATTGACAGCCGGCAACACCCTGGTGATCAAGCCGGCTTCGGTCACCACCTGGACCACTGCACTGCTGGTGGACTGCATGCGCCAGGCGGGGATCCCGGATGGTGTGGTCAATTTTGTCTCTGGGCCCGGCTCACAGGTGGGCAAAGCCCTGGTGACCTCCAAAGAGGTCGATGGGTTGACCTTCACCGGCTCTTTTGATGTCGGGATGGGGATTTACCGCACTTTTGCAGGGGGTGAATATGTGCGCCCTGTGATCCTGGAACTTGGCGGCAAAAACCCGGCTATTGTCTCGAAAAACGCGGATATTGAGGATGCCGCGGTGGGTATTGTTCGCTCTGCCTTTGGTTTGCAAGGGCAAAAATGTTCAGCTTGCTCCCGTGTCTTTGTTGAGGAAGCAGTATATGACAAGCTTGTGGAACGGGTAGTCGCCCTGACCGAAAAATTGAAGATCGGCGACCCGGTTGACCGCGATACCTATATGGGTCCTGTTATTACTAAAAACAGCTACAAGAACTTCCAGTCATTCTGCCGTGAGCTAGGAGAAGCTGGGCGGATCATGACAGGCGGGGACATCCTGACAAAAGGTGACTTAGCCAAAGGCTATTTCTGCCAGCCGACCGTGGTGGTGGATGTGCCGATTGAGCATCGCCTGTGGCAACATGAGATGTTTGTCCCGATCGTCATGGTCCATGCCGTCAAGGACTTGCAGGAAGCCATGCGATTGGCGAACAGCACAAAATATGGCCTGACAGCCGGTTTCTACGGCACCGAGGAAGAGGTGGGCTGGTTCTTTGATAACATCGAGGCCGGTGTGGTCTATGCCAATCGTCCGCAAGGCGCCACCACAGGTGCATGGCCGGGTTTCCAGCCCTTTGGCGGCTGGTACGGTTCGGGTGCCAGCGGGAAGAATGCGGGAGGGTTGTATTACCTGCCCCTGTATCTGCATGAACAAAGCCAGACGCTCATCCGACGTGGGTGAGTTCTTGCTGGATTTAAAAACCAATAACCGGATGGTAAAGCTTAATACCATCCGGTTTTATCCGCAATTATGATCCGATATCTGCTTTCAAGAATTGGTTGTTTAATGGCTTTGGCTGGTGGGATTCTCCTGCTGCTGGGCGCAGCCGGAGAGCTTTCTGACCAGCCTGCCTTTGACTACCTGATGATTGGTGTTGTCCTGGCATTATTGGGCTTTTTTTTGTGGCGGCAATTGCGACCCAAACGGGAACGTCCCAGGCGGTTTTCTATTTTTCGCAAAAGGTCAAATGATCAGGAACAAGACCAAAGCAAGCAGGCAGGTTGTGAGGATGATCACTATGTCTAAACTCGTATCCCTCAAGGATGCTGTCAGCACCCTGGTGCATGAGGGTGATGTATTGTATGCCAGTGGATTCACGCACCTGATTCCTTTTGCGGTCGGGCATGAGATCATCCGCCAGGGAATCAAGAATCTTGTGTTAGCCAGAGCCACACCTGATTTGATCTACGATCAAATGGTGGCTGCAGGTTGTGCACGCAAGGTGATTTTTTCCTACATGGGCAATCCCGGCGTGGGTTCGCTGCGTCGGGTGAGAGCCGCCATTGAGGCAGGTGAGCTGGCATGGGAGGAATATTCCCACTTCAGCATGATCAGCCGGCTTCAGGCTGGCGCCAGCGGACTGCCGTTCATGCCCATGAAGCAAACGGGTGCCCCCGATCTGGTACGAAACAACCCAAATTATCAGCATGTGACCGATCCCTATAAAGGCGAGGAAGTGGTCGTGGTGCCCCCGTTGAAACCGGATGTGGCGGTGGTGCATGTCCAACGTGCCGATGCAGAGGGAAACGCCCAGGTGTGGGGAATTATCGGCGAGCAGCGCCTGGCAGCCTTTGCAGCACAGCGCGTGATCCTGACGGCAGAGGAGATTGTGGATGAAGCCGTGATCCGTTCCGACCCTAATCGCACCTTGATCCCGGCTTTAGTTGTGGACGCTGTTTGCCATGTGCCCTATTGTGCGCACCCCTCCTACACCCAGGGATATCATGACCGGGATAATGCCTTTTATTTAGCCTGGGATCAGATCAGCAAATCAGAGGAGGGTGTGGGCGCCTATCTTCAAGAATGGGTGTATGATCTCCCTGACCGACATGCTTATTGGGAAAAACTGGGTTCGGAAGTGCACCAGCGCTTACACGCCGGAGAGCGCTGGTCAGACCCGGTGAACTATGGGGAATATTAATGAAAGGGCAAAGATGATAGATAGAGTGGCTTATAACCCCCAGGAACTGATGGTGGTGAATGCCGCCAGGCTGCTGCGGGAACATGATGTCGTTTTCGTCGGCGTGGGTATCCCCAACCTGGCCTGCAACCTGGCCATGCGTACCCACGCGCCCAACCTGCAGATGATCTACGAGGCGGGTGTGATCGGCGCACAGCCTTCACGCCTGCCCCTGTCGATTGGGGATCCCTCACTGGTAACTGGTTCACTCTCAGTATGCAGCATGTATGATGTTTTCACCCTGTATCTGCAGCGGGGGAATGTGGATGTGGGCTTCCTGGGCGGAGCGCAAATTGACCAATACGGCAACATTAATGCCACGGTGATTGGCGACTACCAGCATCCGAAGGTGCGCCTGCCGGGTTCAGGCGGCTCGATGGAGATTGCCGCCTGGGCGAACCGCTGCTACATCATCACGCCGCATCAAAGACGCCGGTTTCCAGCCCGTGTGGATTTTCATACTTCGATAGGCTTTCTTTCTGGTGGGGATGCACGCCGGAAGACAGGCGTGCGCGGGGGCGGACCTCAGGCGGTGGTCACCAACCTGGGACTATTACAGCCAGATCAGGATGGCGAGTTGATCCTGACTGCTTTGCACCCCGGCGTAACCTTTGACCAGGTGCAGGAAAATACAGGCTGGCAATTGAAACAATCTCCGGATTGGAAGCGCACAGAACCCCCCAGCCAGGAAGAGCTGCGCATCCTGCGGGAAGATCTGGACCCGCAGCGGATCTATATTTAGGTTAGTCAACTCGACGATATTTTATCCGAATAAGTGAAAGCTTTGCAGGAGACCTTCATCGCTGGGGCAGGATAGGATGTCTTTGAGGAGGAACCGCTGCCGGAGGAGAGCCCCTTGTGGGATCTGCCGAACGTGATCATCACCCCGCACATCGCGGGACTCAGCCAGCACCTGTGGGAAGAAACGCTGTCCCTCTGTTTATCGAAAATCTGAACCGTTACCTGGCTGACCTGCCGCTGCATAACCGATTGGATATCAAGATAGGGTATTGACCCTTTAGAAATACTGTACAAATGTTCCAATTTTAATTCTTGCATGGTAAAATCACGCCATGGATTTATTTGACCATGCCATGCAGGAACGTTTGCAGCGGGAAGCCCCCCTGGCAGACCGCATGCGCCCCCAAACCCTGGACGAGATCGTCGGGCAGGATCATATCATCGGGAAAGGTCGCCTGCTGCGACGCGCCATCCAGGCTGACCGCCTGTTTTCATCCATTATCCTCTACGGCCCACCCGGCACGGGTAAGACCACCCTGGCACGGGTGATTTCCAACCTGACCAAAGCCCACTTTGCGAGCATGTCGGCGGTTCTGGCGGGGGTCGGTGATTTACGCAAGGTGATCGCCGAAGCCACAGAACGCCGCAGGCTGTATCACCGGCGCACGATCCTGTTCATCGATGAGGTCCACCGCTGGAACAAGTCCCAGCAGGACGCCCTCCTGCCGCATGTTGAAACCGGGCTGGTGACGTTGATCGGCGCGACCACGCAGAATCCCTACTTTGATGTGATCAAAGCCCTGGTGTCTCGCTCTCGGATTTTTGAGATGTATTCGCTATCCGAGGCGGACATTGAACAGATCTTGCTGAATGCCCTGGCGGATGTTGAAAACGGATACGGCAAGCGCCAGGTGGCGCTGGCGCCGGATGCTATGGCACACCTGACCCGCATGGCTGGTGGGGATGCGCGCAACGCGCTCAATGCCCTGGAACTGGCGGTTGAAACAACGCCAGCGGATGAGGATGGGGTTATCCAGATCGATGTGGATGTCGCCCAGGAGTCGATCCAAAAACGGGCGGTCTTATATGATAAAAATGATGATGCCCACTACGACACGATTTCAGCCTTTATCAAGTCGGTGCGCGGCTCCGACCCGGACGCCGCCCTGTACTGGCTGGCAAAAATGCTCTATGCAGGGGAGGATCCGCGCTTCATCCTGCGGCGCCTGATCGTTTTAGCGGGGGAGGATATCGGCATGGCGGACCCGATGGGTCTGGTGATTGCCAACGCTGCCGCCCAGGCCTATGAGTATATCGGGCTGCCAGAAGGGATTTTCCCGATCACCGAGGCGACGCTCTACCTGGCAACTGCGCCTAAATCGAACTCGGCTTTTGCCTTTCACGCTGCGAGGGAGGAGATTGAAACCAATGGAACTGGTCCTGTGCCCGTTCACCTGATGGACGGCAGCCGGGATGCAAAGGGGTTGGGGCATGGGCAGGGCTATGTTTATCCCCATGACCACGCCGGGCATTGGGCACCGCAGCAGTACCTTCCCAAAACTGTATTTGGGCATGTGTTCTATCAGCCTTCCGATCAGGGCTATGAAGCCCAGGTGAAAGAAAGGCTGGAACGCTGGCGGGCAGCCCAGGCGAAAGCCCTGGCGGACCTGCAAAAGGAAGCGGGGGAGCAGTAGATGGCGATCCTATTTCTGGTGCGTCATGGAAAGAACGGAATGGTCGGCAAAAAATTGGCAGGCCGCCTGCCAGGGGTTCACCTGAACCACGAAGGTCAAGCCCAGGCACGCCGCCTGGCAGCAGAATTCTCGACGCTGCCCATCAAAGCGGTTTACGCCAGCCCCCTGGAAAGGGCGCAGGAAACGGCGGAACCCATCGCGCGGGTGCACGGTCTGCCCGTCGAGACCCTACCTGGACTGCTTGAAATCGACTTTGGGGATTGGCAGGGAAAGCGCCTGAAACGCCTGAAAAACGACCGCCTATGGAAAGCTGTTCAGGGTCGTCCTGCTGAATTTCGCTTTCCCAATGGTGAGAGCTTCCTGGAAGCGCAGAGGCGAATTGCTGCTGCCCTATCTGCATTAGGTGAAAAATTTGGGGAAACAGAAATGATTGTATGTGTGGGTCACAGCGATATGATCCGCCTGGCGGTTGCGCATTTCTTGGGATTACCGTTGGATCATTTTCAACGGCTGCGGATTGAAACCGCGTCTGTCACCGCTCTGAATTTACATAACGGCAAGGTATCCTTTGGTCCCATCAACCTAACTTTTAATTTTCCAAAGGGGTTGTATTGATACCATCTGGCTGTCGTCATATGGAGTGGGGGCATTTTTGGGTTAAAATAAGAATAATTTATTGACCAACGAAACAGGAGAAGCACATGGAACGCTACTGCGTTTTACCCGACACCAAGATTGATTTAGATTCGTTCCCAACCAATTACGAAGGAGAGATTGACATACATACAGGGAAAGATCAGTTGAAGAATATCTCGAAAGCTTTACGTGATCTCCAGGAATTATTATATGCAGAACACAAGCAAAAAGTGCTGATTGTCCTGCAGGGGATTGATACCAGCGGCAAAGACAGTACGATTGAACATGTCTTTGGCCGCGTCAACCCCCAGGGTACCAAGGTGGTGAATTTTAAAGTGCCAACTGCTAAAGAGCTGGCGCATGATTACCTGTGGCGGGTGCATCAACATACGCCGGGTAAAGGTGAAATTGTCATTTTCAACCGCTCTCATTATGAGGATGTACTGGTGGTGCGCGTCCACGACTTGGTGCCGAAATCGATTTGGGAGCAACGCTATGCGCATATCAACGCCTTTGAGCGTCTTTTAGCCGATGAGGGGACCACCATCCTGAAATTCTTCTTATATGTCAGTAAAGAAGAGCAGGCTGAGCGTTTTTTAGCCCGGTTGGATCGTCCCCACAAGCGCTGGAAGTTCAATCCGGATGACCTGGCGGAGCGTAATTACTGGGATGATTACAAATCAGCCTTTGAAGATATGCTCAGCCGAACCAGTACAGAATATGCCCCCTGGTATGTGGTGCCCAGCGACCGCAAATGGTACCGCAACCTGGTGGTCGCCTCGGTGGTTGAGAAAAAAATTAAGAGCCTAGATATGCAGTACCCGGCGGAGGTGCCTGATATTGACTCGTTCCGCGGTCAGTTGGAGCAGATGATCACAGGTGCTGCTGAATGAGCGCTGAATCCTCAGGGGGACTATACCGGTTTGTGATTGCCGGCCGCCTTAATCGGGATTATATCCTGCCAATCTCTGGGCAGCCGCTGATGGATGGCCTCGGGGGGAACCTGGCTTATACTGCTATTGGATTAAACCTGTGGCACGAGACGTCAGGGCTGGTGGCTAGAGTGGATCCGACCTTTCCCCTTCACAGAATGGATCGTTTTCGACAGCTTGGTTTTGATCTCACGGGGATCAGCACTGCGCCTGACCCGGTTGATATGCGCCGCTTCATCGCCTATTCAGATGCTACGACTGCTCATACCAAGAATCCTGTACAGCATTTTGCGGATCGGGGCATCTCCTTTCCTCCTGATTTATTAGGGTATCACGATGCGGACCCGCAATACAGCAGCCGCACGCAAGTTACCTCAAAGACCGTTCAAATCTCAAAACTCCCTGATTATTATCTTGAAGCCAGCGCGGTGCATATCTGCCAGATAGATTATTTGTCGCACCAGCTCCTGCCGTCTCTTTTTCGACAGGGGCGCGCGACCACCATCACGCTGTCATCCGACCCGGGTTACATGTCACCAACATTCTGGGATGAGATCCCAGGACTGCTCTCAGAAATAACGGCATTTATCACAACAGAAAAAGAACTGCGCGCTCTTTTTCAGGGCAAGCAAACGGACCTGTGGGTAATGGCTGAACAAATAAGCCGGTGGGGGCCTGAATTCATCCTGATACGGTCAGACAGATGGGGATATGGTTTGTTTGATCGTGATCTGGGCAAGCGCCTGGCTGTCCCGGATTACCAAACCCTTGTTGTGGACCCAACTGGTGCAGGCGATGCCTTTGCAGGCGGCTTTCTAGCGGGATATCACCAGTATTATGATCCGCTTGAGGCGGCATTAATGGGCAGTGCGGCGGCATCGCTGGTTGTTGAAGGGGTTGGGGTTTTTTATGCCCAGGCGGCGATGTCCGGATTGATCGATCTGCGCCGTAATGCATTGCGGGATCTTGTACGGGAATTGTAATCAGCGATGATAAGTCAATGGGGGTTGTTTAAGGCTTATTGTGAAAAGGAAATAAAGCGCGCAACCTGGATGAGAATGCCAAATGCCGAATTTGTTGAGAAGCTTTCTTTGCCCGTTCTTCATTAATGATATGGTTGCTGTATTGATCCAAATGATACTCATGCACAATCGCCAGGGCAGGCTCTTGTGCGTCAGGCAGCAGTGCCGTCAGGGTTTGAGCGCGCTCTGCAGGTGTCTCTGATAGATCGAGGGTTTCTCCGATCAGCTTGATGGCACGTCCCAGTTGTCGGTAGGCTTTTTCAGCTGCTGACATCTGAGCCAACCTACTCCAATGTTTGAGCCAATCAGGGATTGCTTGGCCGCGTTTGACCAGGAAGCCTTCCAGCAATACCGGCAGTGGATCAATATCGATTTTGAAGATATTGGGTCGGATCATGATGATAATGGTCGTGAGGATGGCCACTAGGAAAGCCCCCAATATATACCAGATGATCCGGGTGCTTTGGATGACTTCTGTGGGCTGCTGATCCGCATTAACCTCAGTGTCGCCCAAGTCTTCCGGCATGGGTGTGGGCTCGTCAATCTGGGGTAAGTTTTGCGCGTTGTTTTCTATGTCGGTTGGACGGATACCGGCTGGCAGGATCAACGCGGGCTGAGAGGCAGTGGGTTCGAATGGGATCCAGCCGTAGTCCACAAAGAACACCTCCGGCCAGGCGTGGCTGTCCCTGCTGCGCACTGTGTATATGTCCGAGTCTTCGTCAAAATCGCCCTGGGCGTACCCCACGCTTAACCGCGCTGGGATGCCCAACGAGCGCAGCATCAACACCTGTGCAGTGGCGTAGTAATTGCAGAAGCCCTGCTTTTCATCGAACAGGAACCATTCCATCGGGTCAGCTCCGGGAGGAACAGGGGAAATGGTTCGGGTGTATTCAATATTGATACGCAGGTAACGGGTGATGGCATAAGCCTTATCGAAGGGGTTTTCCAAGTCTTCAGTAATTAGTTGGGCTAAATCAGCAATATCGGATGAAAAATCATCCGGCAGCTGCATGTAGGAGTCTGTCCATTCGGGGTAATTGGTACTTGATGCCTGTAATTCGGATTCAGTGGGGAGCCTGACCAGGGCTTCAATCTGGTAGCTGTCCCCTGCAGCCAGCTGTGGATCAGCCAGCAGGGCGATCAGGTCTTCTTGCGAATCTGGCAGCAGCAGGGTGACAGCCTGCGCCGGGCGGCTGATCGCGGTGGGCAGGCCGCTGAAGTAAAGGTTGGCCATACGTGAGGCTTCCGTGGTAAAGGTATAGGCTGCTGTATCACCGGGTGCCCAATCTGGATAGGGGATATCAAAACTATCCGGGAATAACACGGTCTCCTGGAGGCTGGGATTTGAATACCATTCGTTTTCCCGATATGTTTCATAACTGCGGGCACGCCAGTAGTTGCGGTAACCCGGCGGAGGATTAATATCAACGTCAACGGTAAAAACCACAGCTTCACTGGCTGGTGACCCGTCACCCAGCCCCAGTGTTTCCCCAAAATAGCCGGTCAAGGCATCGTCTGGCTGTGGATCGATTACAAAGATGTCTGAAATTTGTTCGCTGAAACGATCCCAGGGTTCAGTTAGTCTGTCCCAAAATTTGGAGTAGCGGCTAACCCCCTGGGGGGTGACTGGAATGATCCAGGCCAGCAGCAGCAGGGCGGCAGTGATCATCACCAGGGTTTTATTGAAATCATTCTGTGTTTCTGTGGTGATTTGGATTCCTTCCGCGCGCCATTTCCGCTTGAACCGCATAAGCGTGATCCGCCCAACGATCAACAGGGTCATCAGCAGGAAGGTCATCAAAAACCTGATGTTTCGAGCCAGGTCCTGGTCATAGTGGCTGATTACCAGCATGGTGATTCCAAGAGGAATCAACGAAGGCCACACATATCCCCGGCGGATGAGGAGGAAGGCGGCAGTCGACCCCAGTATCCACAGCAGGACTGCCATCAATGTCAGAAATAGTATGGGGTCGTTAATCTCGTTCCCGGCAAGGAATTGTTCGATGGTCAGGCGCAGCCGCCAGCCCAGAAAATTGATGATCCGATCGCGCCAGACCATATCCATTTCGACGGTGGCGCCAAAGAGCCAGCCGATGGTAAAAACGCCGTAGATGGTGGAAAACAGGGCTGAGAGGAGCGGTGAAAAAAGGCTGTATCCGAGGCCAATCCCAGCCATGCCGGCGAAAAAGGTCAGGTAGATCAGGATATAGAGGTCACCTGTCCAATCGGTCGCCCACAACCGGATGGCAACCAGCGTGATGGCAGCCAGAAGGATCAGGGCAAGCCACACATCCAACCAGCGTTTTATTGGGACATTTTCTACCTTTTGTGTCATGTTTATAGTGTATTCAAAATAAGCGGATTCGTCAATCACGCGCAGAAATAAGCTCGACGAGGCAGGTTGATAGCTTTGACAGAATTCTATTTGAAAGGCTGGATAGGGGGGTCAAGCTCGTGGAAGCTTTTCCTCGAGGATTTTTTGAACCATGGCGGGATTCGCTTTGCCACCGGTTTGCTGCATAACCTGTCCAACGAACCATGAGCGCAACGCCATCTTCCCATGCTGATACGCGGCGATTTCTTCCGGATGCGCATTAATGACGGACTCTACAATTTCCTCGAGTTTTTCCTGATCGGTAATCTGTTCCAGTCCGGCGTCGTGAATGATCTCCTCCGGATCTTTCCCGGTGTTGAGCATGCTCGCCAGAATCGATTTACCAGTAGGGAGGTTGACCTTTCCCAGGATTATCTGGTTCAGCAGGCTGGCAAAATCACCCGGAGGGACGCTGATCTCCCGGATGTCACTGCCCTCAGCATGGATTAACCCAAACAGCTCACCGATGATCCAGTTGGATGCAAGGAAGGGATCAGGTTGCGGCATGTGGCCGAGGACGGCTTCGAAGTAATCGGCAACAGCTTTGTCCCCGGTCAGCCGTTCAGCCTGATAGTGACTTAATTCCAGGTCTGATATATATCTTTGCAAGCGACGGTCGGGGCGTTCAGGCAGGTGATCACGAAGATAGTTGATCTGGCTGGCAGATATCACCAGCGGCGGCAAGTCCGGTTCAGGGAAGTAGCGGTAGTCGTGGGCTTCTTCTTTGGAACGCTGGGCAAAGGTGATTTCGTTGCTTTCATCCCACCCCAGGGTCTCCTGGCTGACCTCCTGTCCCTGATCGAGAAGCGCAGACTGGCGCGCCAGTTCAAACCCCACGGCAGCGGTCACAGCATGCAGGCTGTTGAGGTTCTTGATCTCCACGCGAGTGCCGAGGGTACTGCTTTCCAGCGGCCTGATGGACACATTCGCTTCAAAACGCATCACGCCTTTTTCGAGGTCGCCTGAATTGACCTCAAGGTACCGCAGCAAGGTGCGGAGCGCCCTGCAATAGGCGAGTACCTGGTCAACTGAATGCATGTCCGGTTCGGAGACAATTTCCAGCAAGGGGATCCCAGCCCGGTTCAGGTCCACCAGTGAGTAACTGTTGCTGTCCTCCTGGTGAATATGGGTCAGTTTAGCGGTATCTTCCTCCAGATGGACCCGTCGAATGCGGATGGACAGCCATCCGTCCTGGGTGTGTACCGGCAGGATGCCGCCCTCAGCAAGTGGAAATTCATATTGGGAGATCTGGTAACCCTTGGGTAAATCGGGATAAAAATAATTCTTGCGGGCAAACTGACTGGTTGGATGGATTTTGCAATCCAGGGAGAGGGCGACCAGCAGTGCCATCCTGACCGCCTGGGCGTTGACGGTGGGCAGGGTGCCCGGCAGGCCGGCGCAGATGGGACAGACGGATGTGTTGGGGGATGCTTCGGTCAGATCGAGCACAGGGCAGGTGCAGAACATCTTGGAATGCGTGTGAAGCTCAGCGTGGACTTCCAGACCAATATCCGCTGTATAGGCGGGTTTCATATTTTATCCCTGTCTTGATTGCTTCGAAAACCAGTACCCTGCTGCTTTTCTGATGAAAAGATGTCTTTGTGCCTGGACGAAAAGGAAGCTCACTGAAAATCATTTTAACAAGCGTGTTATCAGCATTTATTCAGCGAGTTTCAACGTTTAGAACGGGTTACCTGTTTGGACCTTGCGGGGACATTTCAAAGTTTGCTTAGGAAATTCTCAATTTTATGCAGGGCTTTCTCGATCAGGTCGTAATTCGTGGCATAGGAACAGCGAACAAAACCCTGTCCTGCATCACCAAAGGCTGAACCGGGGACAACCGCGACTTTCTCTTCCATTAACAGCCGCTCTGCAAATTCGTCATCAGTCAACCCGGTATTGTGGACGCTGGGGAATACATAGAAGGCGCCATGGGGTTCAAAGGTAGGCAATCCCAGGTCATTCAAGCCCTGGTAGATCAGCTGACGGCGGCGGTCATAGTGCGCCAGCATGTCCAGAACATATGGCTCTCCCACCCTGAGGGCTTCCAGGGCGGCGTATTGCGAGATGGTGGGGGCAGACATCACCGAATATTGATGGATCCGTACCAGGCCTTCGATCAGGTTGGCTGGTCCGGCGGCATACCCGATGCGCCAACCGGTCATGGCATAGGCTTTTGAGAATCCACCTAAAAGGATCGTCCGTTCTTGCATCCCGGGCAGTGAGGGAAAACACACATGATCATGGGCGTATACCAGGCGATCGTAAATCTCATCGGATATGACCACCAGGTCATGCTTTTCTGCGATTTCAGCGATGGCTTTCAGGTTATCCCGGCTAACCACTGCCCCTGTGGGGTTGTTGGGGTAGCCCAGCAGGATGGCTTTAGTTTTGGGTGTGATTGCTTTCTCAATGATGCTGGGATTGGGTTGGAAATCATCTTCCATAGAGGTGTAGATCTCTACTGGTTTTCCACCTGCCAGGCTGACTTCTGCCTGATAGGACACAAAACAAGGCGTGGGGATGATCACCTCATCGCCTGGGTCAAGGAGCGCGGTGAATGTCAGGTAGAGGGCTTCTGATACGCCCACGGTCACGATAATTTCTTGTATAGGATCATAATGAACCTGATACAGGTTATCAAGATGGTCCGCGATCGCCCTGCGCAGTTCGAGCACACCACGATTGGAGGTATAATGTGTCTCTCCATCTTGCAAGGAACGGATGCCTGCCTCGATGATGGGCTGGGGCGTGGTGAAATCTGGTTCGCCAATCCCCAGGGAGATCACATCTTCCATGGTGGCGGCAATGTCAAAAAATTTACGGATCCCTGAAGGTTTCAGGACACTCACGACTTTGTTTAGATAGCTTTTGGGCATTCAGTCTCCTTGAATGTTTGGTTTAGATTGAAAATTTTCCTTGATCAGTGTATATCCGCGCGGTTGTATCTGCCATGTGTCTTCCTGCGGATTGTAAAATAAATTAAACAGGGCGTCGCCGGGCTCACAACGGACGTAAAATCCAAGGTCCTGGGGTGTTCGCCAGCGTTGGATCACCTCCTGAACGGTATAGGCTTGTTCCTGCCAGCAGAAGGAACGGGGGTGTTCCGGGAAGGTGCTTCCTGCATAACAGGTTACCCTTGATTTCACAGCGTTATCCATGAATTGTCTCCCAGGTTGAACTTGCCGCGCTGCCCGCTAACCGTTACATTATGACCAATGATGGAAGTTTCCAGAGCGCTGTTGGTGATGTGGGACCCGGATGCGATGATCGAATCCCTCAGGGAGCTGTTTTGGATCACCGCCCCGGCACCAACGGAAAGGTTGGGACCGAGGATCGATTGGCTCACGCGGGCTTTGGGGTGAATATTGACAGGTGGCAGGAGCACGCAATCTTCAAGATGGCGGTATTGGTCTGTGTTGTCGCGGTCATGTTCGAGCAGGTACTGGTTGGTGTCCAGCAAGGCTTCAGGGGTGCCTGCATCCAGCCAGATATCAACTTTTTCTGTGCGCATCCTCAGGCCGCGATCTAGCATGATGTTGACAGCATCCGCCAGGTAAAATTCACCTTTCAGGGAGATCTTGCGCTCCATTTGATCTTCGATGGCGGAGATCAGGTTTTCAGCTTCTTTGAAGTAATAACATCCAACCACGGCCAGGTTGTTGCTCAGGTCCTGGGGCTTTTCGACCAGGCGCGTGACCGCGCCCCCGCCATTTACATCTGCCACACCAAAGCGGCGGGGATCGGGAACTTGTTTGACCCAGGCGATGCCTTCAAAGGTTTCGCTGTTGAGGAAGGAAAAGTCATTTTCGATCAAAGTATCGGAAAAGGCCATCAACATCGGACCGTGAAGATATTCACGAGCCTGCCAGAACGCATCCGACTGCCCCTTCATCTCAGGCTGGACGGCATAATCCACATGCCAGTCGGGGTAGTTCTCTTCCATATAAGCCTGGATTTGATCGCCCATGAGCGGGCCGAGGATGAAGACGAATTCTGCCGAGTTGAAATCAGGTACGGTGCGGAACATATTCACTACATGGTCCAGGACAGTACCGCCTGCCAGGGGAACCAGCGGTTTGGGCATGCTCCAGGTGAGGGGGCGCAAGCGGGTACCAAAACCTGCCATGGGAATCACGATTTTCAAAGGTTTGGTCATTCGGTTTCCTCCTTCGCTGTGAAGTTTATTGCTAATATCATATCTGCTTCTGGCCAGCGTGTGTGCCAATCCGTTGTCAGCTGGTAAGCATGTCCCAGTCGAAACAGCAATTTTTCGCTGAAATGTGGACCCATCAACTGCATGCCTATTGGAAGATCAAGTTTATCATACCCCAC
>Ga0209121_10000776_pt1 | contig 34087 bp, 32 predicted proteins | sample Cruoilmetagenom3_FD_187292 | JGI IMG/M metagenome (GOLD analysis project Ga0209121, IMG submission 187292) | Oil polluted marine microbial communities from Coal Oil Point, Santa Barbara, California, USA - Sample 3 (SPAdes) (version 2) | ecosystem: Environmental > Aquatic > Marine > Oil seeps ... | reverse complement strand
TATGGTTTCTTTGAAAACAACACTTGCTGCGACTGTGTCGGTCATGGCCTTTGCCGCGCCGGCCGTTGCTCAGACGGAAATTGAGTTCTGGCATGCCTTCACCGGCCGCCTCGGCGATCTGGTGGCCGAACAGGTCGACACCTTCAACGCCAGCCAGAGCGACTACACCGTCACCGCCAGCCACAAGGGCAACTATTCCGAGACGCTGAACGCCGGCATTGCCGCCTTCCGCGCCGGTGAGCAGCCGGACGTCCTGATGGTGTTCGAGGTCGGCACCGCGACGATGATGTCCGCCGCGGGCGCGATCAAGCCGGTCTATGAGGTGATGGCCGACGCCGGCGCCGATTTCGACCAGGACGCCTATATCGGCGCGGTCAAAGGCTACTACACCACGGCCGACGGCCAGATGCTGTCGCTGCCCTTCAACTCCTCGACTCCGGTGCTCTGGGTCAACCGCGACGCGCTCAACGAAGCCGGGATTGCGGCAGATGCCGATCTCACCACCTGGCAGGGCGTGGGCGCCGTGCTCGACGATCTGAAGGCCGCGGGGAATGAATGCCCGCTGACTACCGCCTGGCAAAGCTGGGTCCACCTCGAGAACCTGTCTGCCTACCATAACGTGCCCTTTGCAACGATGGGCAACGGGTTCGACGGGCTCGGCACCGAACTGGCCTTCAACGGTCCGGTTCAGGTCCAGCACATCGACCAGATGGGCCAGTGGGCGGCCGACGGCAAGTTTGTCTACGCCGGGCGGCGCAACGAAGGCGGGGCTAACTTCCGCGCCGGCGAATGCGCCCTGTTCACCGAGAGTTCGGCGGGTTACGCCGGGATCAAGGCCGAGGCCGAGTTCGCTTTCGAAGTGCATCCCCTGCCCTATTGGGACGGCGTCGAGGGCGCACCGCAGAACACGATCATCGGCGGCGCGTCGCTCTGGGTGATGGCCGGGCAGTCGGACGAGGAATACAAAGGCGTTGCCACTTTCCTCAACTTCCTGTCTTCGCCTGAGATCCAGGCCAAGTGGCACCAGGACACGGGCTACCTGCCGATCACCACGGCAGCCGCCGAGCTGACCCGTGAGCAGGGCTTCTACGACGAGAACCCGGGCACCGACATTGCCGTCGCCCAGATGACGACGAATGCGCCGACGGCCAATTCCAAGGGCCTGCGGCTCGGCTCCTTCGACCAGATCCGTACGATCATCGACGAAGAGCTGGAAGCGGTCTGGGCCGGTGACAAGTCGGCCGAAGAGGCGCTCACGAGCGGTGTCGAGCGGGGCAACCAGCTCCTGCGCCGCTTCGAGCAAGCCAACCAGTAGGGAACAGCGCGCGTCCCGGAATTCTTCCCGGGGCGCGCGCGCCTAAGCCCCCCGCATGGAAAAACGCGTCACGTTCAAGGGCATCTGGTTGCCGCTTCTGCTGGTCCTGCCGCAGATGGTCATCACGGCCGTGTTCTTCTTTTACCCAGCCGGCCAAGCGATCTGGCAATCGTTGTTCATCCCCGACCCGTTCGGGTTGTCGATGCAATGGGTGGGCCTGGGCAATTTCGAATACCTGTTGTCGGACCCCTATTATCGTGCCTCCTTCGCCACGACCGCGCTGTTCACCTCGCTGGTGGCCGTGGTCTCGATGGGTGTCGCGCTCTATCTCGCGGTGCTTGCCGACCGGCTGATCAAGGGCTCGGGCGTCTACCGGACGCTGCTCATCTGGCCCTACGCGGTCGCCCCCGCCGTGGCTGGCGTGCTGTGGATGTTCATGTTCAACACCCGGGTCGGCGTCGTCTCCTGGTATCTCGGGCTGTTGGGGTATGACTGGAACCATGTGCTCAACGAGGGTGAGGCGATGGGACTGGTCGTGATTGCGTCCGCCTGGGGGCGGATCAGCTACAACTTCCTGTTCTTCCTCGCCGGCCTGCAATCGATCCCGAAGAGCGTGATCGAGGCTGCCGCCATCGACGGCGCCCGGTTCTGGACGCGGTTTCGCACCATCGTCTTCCCGCTGTTGTCGCCCACCACCTTCTTCCTCCTGGTGGTCAACATCGTCTATGCCTTCTTCGAGACCTTCGGGGTGATCCACACGATCACCAGCGGGGGGCCGCAACAGGCGACGACCATCCTCGTCTACAAGGTCTATGCCGACGGGTTCGTCGGCCAGGACCTCGGCTCCTCGGCGGCGCAATCGGTGATCCTCCTGGTGATCGTGATGCTGCTGACCGTGGTACAGTTCAAATTCGTCGAGCGGCGGGTGCACTACTGATGGCGCGCAACCGCAAAGCCCCCCCGCCCGGCATGGTCGAGAAACGCGGCGCGGGCTATTGGCTGACCCATCTGGGTCTGATCATGGGCGTGTTGTTCATCTTCTTTCCGATCTGGCTCGCCTTCGTCGCCTCGACGGTGAGCCAGCCCGAGATCGTGCATCCGCCGATGCCGCTCTGGCCGGGCGACCAGTTGTGGGAGAACTATTCCAAGGCCCTGGTCTCCGGCATCAACGCGCCGGTCGCGACGATGCTGCTGAACTCGTTGGTGATGGCGATGGGAATCGCGGTCGGCAAGATCATCATCTCGCTCTTGTCGGCCTTCGCGATCGTCTATTTCCGGTTTCCGTTCCGCAAGGTCATCTTCTGGCTGATCTTCGTGACACTGATGCTGCCGGTCGAGGTGCGGATCGTGCCGACCTACGAGGTGGTGGCGAATTTCGGGATGCTGAACAGCTACTCGGGCCTGATCTTCCCGCTGATCGCGTCCGCCACCGCAACCTTCCTGTTTCGGCAGTTCTTCATGACCGTGCCGGACGAGCTGGCCGAAGCGGCGCGGGTCGACGGCGCGCGCCCGATGCGGTTCTTCTGGGACATCATCCTGCCGATGAGCCGGACCAACATCGCGGCCCTGTTCGTGATCCTGTTCATCTACGGCTGGAACCAATACCTCTGGCCACTGCTCATCACCACCGACCCGTCGATGAACACCATCGTGATGGGCATCAAGCAGATGTTCCCCTCCGGCGACGACATCGCCGACTGGCCGGTCATCATGGCGACCTCGATCCTCGCGATGATCCCGCCGGTCTTCGTGGTGGTCGGTATGCAGCGCTTGTTCATGCGCGGCCTTGTAGACAGCGAGAAATAGAAAATGGCGACCGTCAGCCTCGACAATCTCAAGAAAAGCTTCGGCCGGATCGACGTGATCCACGGGGTCTCGATCGACATCGAGGACGGCGAGTTCATCGTCATCGTCGGGCCGTCGGGCTGCGGCAAGTCCACGCTTCTGCGCATGGTCGCGGGGCTCGAAACGGTCACCGAAGGCGAGGTGCGGATCGGCGGCGAACGGGTCAACGAGATCGAACCGATGGACCGCGACATCGCCATGGTGTTTCAGAACTACGCGCTCTACCCGCATATGTCGGTGTTCGACAACATGGCTTACGGGCTCAAGATCGCGCGCAGGCCCAAGCCGGAGATTGCCGAGCGGGTGGCCTCGGCGGCGAAGCTCTTGCAGCTCGAACCCTACCTCAAACGCAAGCCGCGCGAGCTGTCGGGCGGGCAGCGCCAGCGGGTGGCGATGGGACGCGCGATCGTGCGCAAGCCCGCCGTCTTCCTGTTCGACGAGCCGCTCTCGAACCTCGACGCCAAGCTCCGGGTGCAGATGCGGCTCGAGATCAAGCAATTGCAGCGCGAGCTCGGTGTCACCGCGCTCTACGTCACCCACGACCAGGTGGAAGCGATGACCTTGGCCGACCGGATGATCGTGATGAACGACGGGGTCGCCGACCAGATCGGCGCACCGCTCGACGTGTATTCCGACCCCGAGACCGCCTTCGTGGCCGGGTTCATCGGCTCACCGCCGACCAATTTCTTCCCGGCGGGGGCCGTGGGCTTGAGCGGCGGGGCGAAGACCCTGGGCATCCGGCCGGAACACCTGGAGCTTGCAGGAGAGAACGCGCGCGCGCGCGGCACGGTGCTCTACGCCGAAGCGCTGGGCGCGGAAACCCTCGTGCATCTGCGCATGTCCGATGGCGAGATGGCGACGGTGCGCCAGGACAGCTCCGCCCCGATGCCGGTGGAGAAAACCGAGATCGGGCTGAGCTGGGACGACCGCCACCAGATGCTGTTCGACGCGGCGGGCGCGCGCATCCGGTAGCGGTGCGAAACACGGCTTCTATTGCCGGTATTCGGGCAAATTGCGCCAAGCGCAGGCGGCGTGGCATCGCACGGCGAAGCGCAGGCCGTAGCCCGGGATTCATACGCTTCGGAGTTTCTGGATCCCGGTGAACCGGTATCCCGATTGTCGGCGTCAACGTTCGGCCCTTGCGGCGCGGGTCGAGGCGACCCGCCCGCGGTTCACGAATTGGCAAGTGATCCCGGTGGCCGCTGCAGGCAAGAAGCTCGTTCCCTGGCTTCAGGTGCCCGGCGCGCGCCACAGTGAGGTCGTGATCCCCGCGTCGACGAGACCCTTCTGCACCCGGTAGGCTTGTTTCCACCGCTCCGTCGCCGCGTCATAGGTCGGCTTGTTGGCGAGGTTCGGTTCGACCGTGCGCTCCCAGGCGACAAAGCTCTTGCCCGCCTCCGCCAGGGTGGCGAACTGGCCAATCCCGGTGGCCGCCGCGGCCGCGCCGCCGAGCGCCGTCGCCTCGCGCACCACGGGAATTCTGATCTCGCGGCCGGTGACGTCGGCTAGGATCTGCGGCCAAAGCCGGCCTTTCGAGGCACCGCCGGCCAACGTCAGCGGCCCTGAAGCGTCGACCTTGGCGAAAGCCTCCACCCGGCCCAGGTTCACCGCGGCGACAATCGCGGCGTTCTCCTGGATCGCACGGAACATCGAGCCCTTGTTGGCGATGTCGGGGTCGATCGACAGGTTCAGGAACGACGGCGCCGCGTGATACCAGTTGCCGAAATCCATCGCGTCGGAAAACACCGGGATGATCCCGTGCGCGCCGACCGGCACTTGCATCGCCAGGTCTTCCATGAGCTCGTAGGCATCGCGACCCTGCTCGGTTGCGCGGCGGATCTCCTCCTGGCAGAAGGCGTCGCGGAACCAGCGCGCGGTGAGGCCGACGAAGAAGCTGATCGCCTCGGCCTGGTTCATCTGCGGAAGAGCTGCCGAATTCACCCGAAGGCGCATGGTCTCGTCCACGAGGCCCGTGGGGATATTGACCACCTGCTGCCAGAAGGTGCCCCCCAGCACGGCCGCCTCGCCCATGCCGACGAGCCCGAGCCCGAGCGCGCCCATCTGCACGTCGCCCCCGCCCGCAACGAAGGGCGTGCCTTCGCGCAGCCCGGTGTCGGCCGCGGCGGCGGCGGTCACTTCGCCGACCACCGCACCCGGTTCGACCACGCGCGGGAACCACGCCCTGTCGAGCCCTGCGCGCGCGATCAATTCGTCCGACCAGTCGCGGGTGGCGAGGTCGATCAAGCCGTTGGTCGAGCCGTTGGTGGGTTCGACGGTGATCTCGCCGGTAAGGCGCGCGCCAATCCAGTCGTTGATCATCGAGACTGAGCGAACCCGTTCGAAGATCTGCGGCCGGTGCTTGCGCAGCCAGTTCAGCCGCGGCAGGGCGCCGAGCGCGAAGGTCTCACCCGAAACGTCGTAGAAGCTCTGCTCGAACCCGGGCCCGCGCGCCTTGAGTTCCTTGACCTCTTCCACCGCGCGGCCATCGACATTCGCGACGGCCCAGATCTCGCGGCCATCGGCATCGTAGAGCACGACGGCCTCGCGCATCGAAGTGGCGGAGATCGCGGCGATGTCGGCGCCGGTCAGCCCGCATCTGTCGAGCGCCTTGCGGGTGCAGCGGCGCAGAAGCGCCCAGGCGCCCTCGACGTCGAACACCATGGAGCCCGGCACACCCTCTTCGGGGAGGTGCTTCCATTCTTCCTGAGCGAACCCGGTCTGGTGGCCGTCGCGATCGAAGATCACGGCCCGGCCGGAGCCGGTGCCAGCGTCGAGTACGAGAAGATGCGTGCTCATTCCTGTCTCCTGAGCAGTTCGGTGGCGGTGTCCTCGTCGGTGACGAGGATGTTGGTCAGTTTGCCGCGCAGCGCTCCGAGGATGGCTTCGACCTTGTGCGCGCCCGCGGCAGCGGCGGCGACATTGGGGATCTTGCGCAGATCGTCGGGGCACACGGCGACGACAAGGCGGTGGAGGTCCAGATCGAGGATCTGACCCTCGGCATCGTAGAAATAGCCCAGCACGTCGCCGACCGCACCGCGCCGCTTGAAAAGCTCGATCTCGCCGCTCGAACAATAACCGTATTGCACGAGCGTGGCAGAGCTGGTCACCGCGCCGACACCGATGAGGGCGAACCGGGCCGTCGCCGCCATGTCGAGCACATTGCGCACGAAGGGTTCGACCCTGAGCATCTCGGCGAGTTCCGCGGAGGAAACCCGGAGCGGTGTCGGGATCAGATGCGCGCTGTTCTGCGGCCCGTAGAGACCGGTGGTGCCGATATAGGCGGAAACCCCGCCGGTGAGGCTGACGATCGAAATCTCGGTCTGCGGGAAGATCGGCGCCATGTAGCGCAGGGTGGTCGCGGTGGTCTCCCCCCAGCCGATCGCGAACAAATCGTTCGGTTCGAGGTTCTGGATGAGCAGACTGGCGGCGGCGCGCCCGATCCGGGGGGCAGGCGGCAGGTCCGCGGCCGTGGGCACGACCCGCGCATCGACCAGACCGAACGCGTCGATCAGCTCCTGCTGCAATTCCAGGCAACCGGCGTAGGGCGAATTGATCCGAAGTTCGATCAGCCCGGACTGGCGTCCCTTCTCGAGAAGCCGCGATACCTTGATGCGCGAAGTGCCGAGCATCTCGGCGATCCGGTTCTGGGTTAGCCCGTCGTTGTAGTAGTGCCACGCCGCACGGGTGATCTGTTCGGTTTCGTCGAGATCGGTGGAATCAACCTGATCCGGCAGCATCGTCTGCGCCCACTCTTCTTTGGTTCTTAACTCGCCGAATTCGAACATTTGTTTCTCATCACGTCAATGGAAACGGCATCTCGGCTCCAGAGGCAGATATGGCGTCGAATATCTCGGCATTTTCTTGACAACTCTGTTCAGATGTTTGGCTCTGAGAGAAATGATCGTATCACCGCGTTCAGGCGCGAGTCCACTCCGGGAGGTTGGAATGTTCGTTCAATTCGTCCACATCAGGATCAAGCCGGGCCGCACGGCGGAGTTCTTCGAGGTGTTTCGCGAGAACTTCGAAGGCACGCGCGCGGAGCCCGGAAATTTCCGGTTCGACGTGATGCAGGACCGCGAAGACGAGAATCACTTCGTCATCTACGAGGCGTTCGCCGACCAGGCCGCCTTGGACGCGCACCGCAAGACCGCGCACTACGCGCGCACCGTCGAGGGGCTCAAGGAGCTGATGACGACCGGCAAACGGGAGAAGGATTTCTTCCGCATGGTGATGCCCGATCACGACGCCGCGCTCGGCGGGGCGTGAAGCGATGACAGCCGCCGGGCATGATGTCCTTCGCCAGCGGGCACGCGGGATCAGCGCGGGTCCGTTCGCCGCGCCGCTGGGGCTTCTCGCCGAAGCCGCGCAGGAACTGATCGCGTGGCAGGCGGGTATCGTGCATTTCGACGTGATGGACGGCGTCTTCGTGCCGCAGATCACCGCCGGGCCCGGCTTCGTGGCCGCGCTCGGTGCGCAGATGCTGCGCGACGTGCATTTGATGGTGGCCGATCCCGCGGGCGACCTTCATGGCGCTCACGCGCACCTGGTCCGCCCAGGCCCGGCCCTTCGCCGAAGCGGAGACAGAACATGCCTGACGACATGACCCAAAACGCGCCCGTCGTTGCGCTGCGCGGCATCTGGAAGGTGTTCGAAAGTGTCACCGTGCTGCGCGGGATCGACTTCGACATCCATGCGGGTGAGGTCCACGCGCTGCTCGGCGGCAACGGCTCGGGCAAGTCGACCATCGTCAAGATCATTTCCGGCGCCTACCGTCCGACGGCGGGCACAATCGAGGTCTCCGGCATGGCGCAGAGCTTTTCGCGCCCCTCCGAGGCCCATGCGCAGGGCATCTACATGGTGCCGCAGGAACCGCAGATATTTCCCAACCTGTCGGTGCGGGAAAACCTGCTCATGGGCCTCGTTGGAGACCCGGTGGAGAACGCGGAGCGTGCCCGCGGGATCGCCGACGAGATCGGCCTTGCCGCCGACTTCAACGCACCCGGGGGCGAGCTTTCCATCGCCAACCAGCAGTTGATCGAGATTGTCCGGGGGCTTTTGCGCAAGGCCCGGGTGCTGATCCTCGATGAGCCGACCTCGTCGCTGACCCGGCGCGAGGTGACGAGCCTCGCCGCCCAGATGCGGAGCCTCACCGCCCGCGGGATCGGCATCCTGTTCATCTCGCACCGGCTCAACGAGGTAATCGACCTCAGCGACCGGGTGAGCGTGCTGCGCGACGGGCATTTCGTGCTCGAAGACGCGACCGCCAACCTCACCACCGAGAAGCTGGTCGAGGCAATGCTGCCGGCCGATTTCTCGGCGCCGGTGGAACAGGAGACCGCCGCCGCCACCGCCCTCGGCACCAAACCGGTGCTCGCGGTGCGCGGGCTGTCGAGCCGCGTGTTCCGCGAGGCCAGCTTCGAGGTCTACCCCGGCGAAGTGGTGGGGATCTCGGGCGTCGTCGGCGCCGGACGGACAGAACTGGCCGAGGCGATCTTCGGGATCGACACCGACGCGAGGGGCGAGGTGGTGATCGACGGCAAGACCGCGCCGGTGCGGTCGCCCCAGATCTGCCAGGAAATGGGGCTGTCGTATGTGCCCGAGGACCGGCACGCGCATGGCATCTTTCTCGATCTGCCCAGCGCCCACACGATTTCGTCCAGCCTGATGGCGCTCGGGCGCTCCCGCTTCATGGCGGCTGCGAAGGAAATGGAACTCGCCGAAACCTTTGTCGAGCGGCTGCGGATCAAGCTCGCCTCGCCGATGCAATACGCCCGCACGCTTTCGGGGGGCAATCAACAGAAAATCGTGCTGGCCAAGATCCTCGCCCCCGCGCCGCGCGTGGTGATCCTCGATGAGCCCACCCGCGGCATCGACGCGCACGCGCGCCAGGATGTCTACCGGATCATCCGCACGCTGACCGCTGACGGCGTCGGTGTGGTGGTGATCTCCTCCGAGGTCGGCGAGATCGCCGAGGTGAGCGACCGGATCATGGTGATGAAACGCGGAAACCTCGTGGAACTGCCGGCCGGCGTGCGCTCCGTCGAGCAGATCTCTGCGGCGACGTTCGACACAAACGGCGAGGTGACGGCATGATGCGGATCCTGAAGTCCCGCGAATTCCTCGTGCTGGTTCTGCTGGTGGTGATGATCCTCTCGGTGGCGACGGTCAACAAGGCGGTGCTCTACCCGATCACCCTCATCAACATCCTGAACTCCTCGCTGTTTCTGATGCTGCTCGCCATCGGGCAGATGTTCGTGGTGCTGACCCGCGGCATCGACGTCTCGGTCGGCGCCACCGCCGGGCTCTCGGCAGTGATCTTCGGCTTCGCGCTCAACGCCGGCCTGCCGTTGCCGCTGGCAATGCTGGCCGCCCTTGTCACCGGGCTTCTGGGTGGCATGGTCAACGGGCTCGGCGTGGCCTTCGTCGGCATCCCGCCTATCATCATGACGCTGGGCACCCTCGGCGCCTACCGCGGCCTGATGCGGGTGCTCACCGGCGGCAGCTGGATCGAGTCGATCCCGCAGAATATCAAGTCCTTCGCCGTGACCCGCTATCTCTCCGTGCCGCTGATGGTCTGGACCATGGTCGCGGTCGTGATCGTCGTCGCGCTCCTGCTGTGGAAGCTCAAGCCGGCGCGCTACTTCTACGCGGTCGGCGACAACTACGACGGTGCCTACCTGCTCGGCATCAACGTGAAGATGACCCGGTTCTGGGCCTTCTCGCTGGCCGGCGCCTTCGCCGGGGCCGCAGCCGTCGTTTTCGTGGGCCAGATCGGCTTCGTGCCGATGCAGACCGGCAACGGCCAGGAGCTCAAGGCCATCGCCGCGGTGGTGCTGGGCGGTGTGAGCCTGATGGGCGGCACCGGATCAATCTGGTCTGCCGTCATCGGCGCCCTGTTCCTGACGGCGGTCGACTCGATGATGATCTTCCTCAAGGTGCCGGGGTCCTGGAACAACGCGGTGGCCGGTTTCGTGCTGCTCGCCGTGGTGGTGTTCGACTTCCTGATCCGCCGCACCGTGCGCAACCGCAGGCTCGCCGCGCGGGCCGCCGAGATGCGCCGGTCCGAGCTTGACCATGACGGCGCCGGCGCCCCTGCCCTCGTCCAGACCCCGGAGGCGACGTCATGAAACTCACAGGCTTCTTCAAGAGCTGGGAATTTATGCTGGCCATGGTGCTGGTGATCGAACTGGTGGTGCTGGGGCTCATCAACCCCGCCTTCCTCAACATCGAGAACCTCTTGTTCTCCACCTCGGACTTCGTCCACGTCATCATCGCCGCGGTCGGTCTGACACTCGTCATCATGACCGGCGGGATCGACATCTCGGGCGTGTCGATCATGGGGCTCGCCTCGATCGTGCTGGGGCTGATGTTCGTGGCCGGCATGCCGATCGGCTTCGCCGTCATCGCGGCACTTGCGGTCGGCTCCGGTGCCGGCGCCTTCAACGGCACGGTGATCGCCAAGACCGACATCAACCCGCTGGTCGTCACCCTGGCGATGCTGTTTCTCTATTCCGGCATCGCCACCGGCCTGCCGACGCTGCTCGACATGCTGGGCTTCAAAGCCTACGGGGCGGGCGGGTTCGAGGCCTACCAGTATGAAGGCATCGGCGGGTTGCCGAAGAGCTTCACCTGGATCGGTGCGGGCGGGATCGGCTGGGTTCCCATGCCGCTCATCATCACCGTGCTGATCGCCGTCGTCGCGTCCTATCTGATGACCCGAACGCGGTTCGGCCGGTTCCTCAAGCTCATCGGCGTGAGCGACCAGGTGGCGCGGTTCACCGGTGTTCCGGTCCAGCGCACGCTGATCACCGTTTATGCGCTCAACGGCTTCGCCGCTGCGGTCGCGGGGCTGGTGCTGACCGCCTACTTCACCTCTGCGCGCTCCGACCTCGGCGCCGAGGCGCTGCTCAACATCATCACCGCCGTCGTGCTCGGCGGGTCGTCGATCTACGGCGGACAGGGCTCGGTGCTGGGCACCTTCCTGGCCGGTCTCGTGCTCGGCTTCCTGCGTCAGGGCCTTCTGGCGCTCGGCATCACCTCCGACGTGGTGCCGGTGATCGTCGGCCTCCTGCTGATCGGCTCCGTTGCGCTGAAGATCGGCATGGGCGTGCTGCACACGAAACGCGCCAACCGTGCCGCTTACGAGACCGAGCGGATGGCGGTCGCACAGAACGGCGGGTAGGCCGATGGCCCCCGCCCAAGAGAAGGCCGGATTACGGCACGTATTTCCGGATAACCCAAGTGGAGGACCCACAATGAAACTCGTACGCAAAGCCCTCACGATCGCCGGCGCGCTGTCGATCGGCATGGCGGCCAGCATGGCGATGGCCCAGGACGCCAAGATCGCCTTTATCCCGAAACTCACCGGTGTCGGCTTCTTCGAGTCGGGCGGTGCGGGCGCGATGGCGATGGGCGAACAGCTCGGCGTCGACGTGAAATACGACGGGCCGTCCGAAGCCTCGGTGTCGGGCCAGGTCGAATTCATCAACAACTTCGTCAACCAGGGCTACAACGCGATTGCGATCTCCTCGCTGTCGCCCGAAGGTCTCTGCGAGTCGCTCAAGCGCGCCGAAGCGAAGGGCGTGAAGGTGCTGACGTGGGATTCGGACGTGAACCCCGAGTGCCGCAGCTACTACATCAACCAAGGCACGCCCGAACAACTCGGACGTCTGCTTGTGACGATGGCGGCCGACCAGATGGAAGACCCGACCGCGCCGCAGAAAGTGGCGTTCCACTACTCGTCGCCGACCGTGACCGACCAGAACCAGTGGGCCGAAGTCGCCAAGGCGGTAATCGCGGAAGAATTCCCGAGCTGGGAAATCGTCGCGACCGAGTTTTCCAACCAGGATGCCCAGAAGGCCGTCCAAGTGCCGACCGCGCTCTACCAGACCTACCCGGATCTCGACGCGATCATCTGCCCCGACGCCAACGCGCTTCCGGGCTCGGCGCAGGCGGCCGAAAACCTCGGCGTCGCCGGCAAGATCATCGTCACCGGCTTCTCGACGCCGAACACCATGCGGCAATACGTCAAATCCGGCACCGTTGACCAGTTCGGCCTGTGGGATGTGGTCATGCAGGGCAAGCTCTCGGTGTTCATCGCCAACGAACTCGTCAAGGGCGCCGTCTGGGAAAAAGGCGACATGATCGAGGTTCCGGGTGTCGGCACCGTCGAAATCTCGCCGAACTCGGTCCAGGGATACGAGTACGAAGCCGACAACAACGGCATCATCCTGCTGCCCGAACGCACCGTGTTCACGGCTGAAAACATCGACAACTTCGACTTCTGATCGGGTTGCCCCCGCCCGTCGCGCACCCTCCCGCGCGGCGGGCAATCATACGGACCGGCACGCGACCTCATGTGCCGGCCGTCATGCGGCGAGAAAGGACATCACATGGCCGACTTGGACGACATCAAGGACGGAAAGGACTTCGGACTGGACCGGCCCGCCGATACATCGAGCTTCTTTCTCAAGGGAAGCGCACATCTCGACTGGGGCATGAAGAACCGCCTCAGCCGCATCTTCAACCCGAAGACCGGGCGCACCGTCATGCTCGCCTTCGACCACGGCTACTTCCAGGGGCCGACCACCGGGCTCGAGCGGATTGATCTGAATATCACGCCGCTGACCGAATACGCCGACGTACTGATGGCCACCCGCGGCGCGATGCGCTCGTCGATCTCGCCCACCACCCAAAAGCCGCTTGTGCTGCGCGCTTCGGGCGGCAACTCGATCCTCGGCGATCTCTCCGAGGAGACCGTGGCCGTCGACATCGAGGACGGGCTGCGGATGAACGCCGTCGCGATGGCGGCGCAGGTCTACATCGGCGGCACCTATCAGCACCAGTCGATCAAGAACGTGCTGAAGCTGATCGACACCGGCATGCGCTACGGCATGCCCACCCTCGCGGTCACCGGCGTCGGCAAGGACATGGCCAGAGACGCGCGCTACTTCGGGCTCGCCAGCCGGATCGCCGCCGAGATCGGCGCGCACTACGTCAAGACCTACTTCGTCGAGGAAGGGTTCGAACGGGTCACCGCCGGCTGCCCGGTGCCGATCGTCATTGCCGGCGGCAAGAAGCTACCGGAGCTCGACGCGCTCGACATGGCCTACAGAGCAATCGACCAGGGCGCCTCGGGGGTCGACATGGGCCGCAACATCTTCCAGGCCGATGACCCGGTGGCGATGATCCAAGCTGTCTCCAAGGTGGTGCACGAGCTGGAGAAGCCCGAGAAGGCCTTCCAGATGTACAACGACCTCAAGGCCGGCGGCTGACAGGGGCCATCACTCCATCCGAAAAGCACGCCCCGGCCCCCACGACCGGGGCGTTTGTTTTTGGCGCGTCAGCCGGACCCGCCCGGCCGTGCGCGCGGCGTGTCACAGCCCCGAACAAGGCGCTGCCGCCCGATTGTTCACACTTCGCCCGAACATCGTCCGATTTCTAACGAATTGCTGACCTAGGTTCGTGAGGAAGACCCAAGCAACGAGGCAAGTGGCCAATGATCTTTCAAGGCGATCCCAGGGCCGAATGGTCCAACTGGTTCGACTCGACCGGCCGCGAGCAGCGGATCAAGGACTATGTCCATCTGACGAGCAAGCTGATCTGGCAACGCCAGGCAATCTTCCTCGCCGCGACGCTCCTCGCCGCCTTCTATTTCGACCCGGTCCGGACACTCGCCTGCTACTCGGGTGTGCTGTTCTCCGAAGTCCTCGACATGCTGCTGATCCCGGCCGTGCAGAAGTGGAAGAAGGGCGACGCCCGCACCGGACGCCGGATCCTGATGAAGATCACGATCAACACCGTGATCAGCGCCGGCACGATCAGTTTCTTCGTCATCAACGTGGCTCAGCAACAGGCTATCGGCGGGCATTTCACACCGTTGTTCTTCCTGTTCGCCGCCTCGCTCTTCGCGGCAATGAACAACAACCAGATGATCGGGATCCTGCTGCTCAGGCTGACCATCTACGGCGGCGCTTTCGTCTACATCGCCTTCTACGACATCCTCAAATACCGCCCACCGCTTGCCTCGAACGTCTGGCTCGAGTTCTTCACCATCGCTTTCGTGCTCTACTTCATCATCGACATCTCGCTGGTGTTCTACCGAAGTTACCAGGAGCGGCTGGAACAGATGCAGCTTATCCGCGAGGAGAACGAGCGGACCAAGGCGGCCTACGAGATCAAGACGCAGTTCCTGTCGACCGTCAGCCACGAGCTGCGCACGCCGCTCACCTCGATCAAGGCGTCGCTCGACCTGCTCAATACCGGCGTGCTGGGCGATGTGCCCGACTACCTCACGCCGGCGCTCACGATCGCCGCCAAGAACAGTCAGCGGCTGGCCAACCTGATCGACGACCTGCTCGATCTGCAGAAGATCGAAGCGGGCGAGATGGTGTTTCACTTCGAGGCGCTCAACGTGGGTGACCTGGTGAAGGAGGCGATCGAATCCACCAAGAGCTACGGCGAACGGCTCGGCATTCACGTCACCATGGTCGTGCCCACGGAGGATGTGCAGATCCAGGGCGACCAGTCGCGGCTGATCCAGGTGATGAACAACCTCCTGTCCAACGCGCTGAAGTTCAGCCATGAGGGCGGCACCGTGCAGGTGCGGATCGAGCGCCGGGGGGAACGGGTGCGGATCTGCGTCCAGGACGATGGCGTCGGTATTCCCGAAAACTCCCACGACAAGGTGTTCGGAAAGTTCAGCCAGGTCGACAGCTCCGACATCCGCAGGGTGGGCGGCACCGGGCTCGGCATGAACATCACCCGGCAGATCGTGGAGCGTCACGACGGCCGGGTCGACTATGAAAGCGAATTGGGCCGAGGCTCCACCTTTTACGTGGAATTCGATCGGATCCCGGCTGCCGCGAAAGTCGAAGCCGAGGCACAACCGCTGGCCGTTTCCGCTTAGCGCCGGGGTCCGCATCCGCGCCAGTTCCGGCCGCATCGACGCGGCATAAGCCGAAAACAGTTGAAGAAAGGGTTGGGGCTCGCGTAGAGATGAGCACGCGACAATGCGCGAACTTGCCGGTTGCAGCTGGTGCGAGTGCCGCCCTGTTTCATGTGCGCCGTTCCCGAGGTGCGATGGAGTATTTTGCGGGCTTTCAACCGACAGCGTTGACGCCGAACGGAGTTCGAAATGAGCAAGCTTGAACGGATCCTGCACGTCGATGACGATGAGGACATCCGCACGCTCACCAAAATGGCGCTCGAGCTTGTCGGAAAATACCAGGTCGAGCAGTTTCCGACCGGCGAGGCTGCGTTGGAACAGCCAGAGGGGCTGACCGCGCAGCTGTTCTTGCTCGACTACATGATGCCCGGGATGAGCGGCGAGGAGCTCTGGCGCCGCCTCAAGGAGGTGCCGGACCTCGGAGCGGTGCCCGTGGTGTTCATGACGGCGAAGACGGAGGCCGCCTTCACCGAGCGGCTGATCAACATGGGTGCGCTTGCCATAATCACGAAGCCTTTCGAGATCGGTGAATTGAGCGCGCAGATCGCGCAGATCTGGGACAAGCACGAAGCCGGCTAGGCTTTCGCGCCGACCCCTTTCGCCCCCCACTCATACGCGATCAGCGGCGCCTGTCCGGGCATGGTCAAGCCCGGCAGTCGTCGTTTTCCGCGCAGATGGTTTCGATAAGACCCATCAGCTTGCAGATCCGCGAGACCGCGTCATGCCGCATGTCCGCGGTGCTTTCGAGCTTGTAGGCGGCGATGGCCGCTTCGGCCTGTCGCGCCGTATCGCCGAGGTCGGCGAATCCGAGGGTCTTGCCGACGCCGGCGATTCGGTGGGCGACAAACTGGGCCTCATCCAGCGATGCGCCAAGCCCGTCGGGTCCGGGGGTCTTGAAGGTGTCGCAGTCGAGCTTCCTGCGGTATTCCAGTAAACGGGCCATGAATTCGATGCGGCTCTTTTTCACCGCCGCCTCTACGGCCGCGTAGACGCCCGCCGGCATGTCCCCGCCGGGTCCGGGCGTGGTATCCGGGGGGCTGGACTTCGGCATCCGGGGATGAAGGCCGCGGCCGTCATGGCCCCTGCGTTGTTCCGCTTCCTCCGCTTCGCCCTCTTCGGCAAGCGTGCTGTCCGCCTGCGCATTGCGCAGCGCAGCGAGGGCGGCCAGTCGTACTGCGGTGGTGCTACCACCGCGGTCGATGTCATGCATTCGAATACCTCAATGAACCCGGCCCCTCGCCGGAGATCGGCAGAACCTCGGCGTTTCCGCCGGCCTTCTCGGCTGGCTCGCCCAAAGCCGTCTCGGGATCGGCCTTCTTCTTCGATTGGTTGGGAGGGTTGGGGAAAAGCTTCGTCGAGTTCTTCATGCTCTTCTTCAGCGTCATGGCGTCCCTTTTTTTGAACGCGCTGGTGCGTGGTTTGGCCTTCTCCTTCGCCTTCGCCGCTTTCGGATGTTCCCCGATCTCGGAACTCAACTGGTCGCGCAGCATTTCCTTGAATTCGTCGCGCAGTGTGTCCTCGCGCTCTTCCGTCTCGCGCTTGAGCCGGGTGAACGGATGGGCCCACTCGCGGCCGGGCCGCGCCTTGCCCTCGTGGCGCAGGAGCGGATCGGCGGTGATCCGCACCTTCTCGACCGCGGTCCAGATCGCTTTGCTGAGTTCACCGCGGGTCGGCAGCCGAACCGGTACAGCGGGGCCGATCACCAGCTTCGCCTCCGAGGGCAGCTTGCCGGCATGCTTGCCTTCGCTCTCCTCGATGGCGAAGGCGATCTCCGATCCAAGTGTCTTCAGCGCGTGCTGCCCTTTTCGCGGGATGACGCCAACGAATTCGCCGTTGCCGCGATAGGTGACGAAGGCCTCGTGCTCGGCGAGGTTGCCGATCAGCGAGGCCGCGGCGGTGCTGAGCAGGTTCTTGAATTCGAGCGGCGGGAGCTTGTGGTGAAGCTCCCGCACGTTGCGGATCTTGGCCGCGAAGACGGTGGAGAGGAACAGCACCCCGCGACCGGACTGGTAGAGGTAATTCTCGAAAGCGGGGTAGCGCAGAAGCCGGTCCATCTTGCCGATGTCGATCGCTTCTTCGAGGTCGTACTGGGTCGACCGGTCGAGCACTTCGATCAGGCTGTCGACAACGCCGGCGGCCTCGGCGAGCGATTTGCGCTCGCGCATCAGTTGTTCGGCAAGTCCGAGGCGCACGATGATCTCGGTCGGGTCGAAGGGCTTTGACAGGTAGTCCGTCGCCCCGGCGGCGAACGCGCGATCGATGTAGGATTTCTCCGACATCGCCGTCAGCATCAGGATCGGCGTGCGCGCGTATTGCGGAATATCGCGGATCCGGGCGCAAAGCGTGATCCCGTCCATGCCACCCATCTGGATGTCGAGCAGGAAGCAATCGAACGGCACCTTGGCCTCGGAGACAACCTCGAGCGCGCGTTCGGCCGAAGGGCAGGTCTGCACTTCGCCGTATTCAGCGCTCTCGAGTACTTCGGTGAGAAGTCCGAGGATGATGCTGTCGTCATCGACAGCCAGGATTTTCATGGCCAACCATCCGAATATGATGGGCATCCGGGCTTTCCGGACACCGGTTGCGTACTCACGCGACACATGCGTCACTCGTTCAGGTTCGATTTTTGCTAGAAAATTTGCCGATTCAGAGGCATTCGCACGACGAGATCATGCAGGAGGAAAAAATGGCCCCTCGCCGGGCTGTTTTATCGCGATCGGGAAACGCCGACAGGCGCCTTCGTGCCGAAACCGCTTCGCCGTGGCCACGCGGCGGCGGTGCTTTCTTGGGGTCCAGATCGGCAGCGGATGTGCCGCAAGCCCTTGATTCGGCGTGCGGGCGTGCCTCAGTGCAGGGTCTGCGTCACCTTGAAAAGAGCGGCCTGACTGCGGGTTCCGTCGATCTGGAAGCGGCGCCCGACCGGCACGGCAGCAAGCTCGAGCCTTCTGAGCCAGCGTGAAAACACCGCCGGGACGATGCCGATCACATGGGTCGCACCCACTTCGCTCGCGGTGACCGTCATCTGCTGCATCAAGACGCCCTGGACATGCGCCCGGCGGGAGGCAGTCACCTCTTCGGTGATGAACAGCCGCGAGGCTTCCCAGACCTTCGGGTCGACCGGCGCGTCGAGGAACAGCACATCGCGCGGGATCGGGTCAAGCAGGCCGAGTTGGGCGTCGCGCAACATGTAGGAATAGATGCCGCACCGCGACGTGGTCGGCATCAGCCGGACACCGCCGAGGATCTGCCCGAACTCGTGGATCACCACCCATTTGGCGAAGGGTGTGTCGTATTGGTCGAACTCCATGCCGTCGACCATGGGAACATCCCAGTTCAACTGGTCGATGAACACGCGTTTTCGCGCTTCCATGAAGCTGACAAGCAGATCGCCATACTGGCTCATTGTCCGGAACGAGATCGTCGTGGCGCGGACCCGCCCATCGGTCTCAGGCGCAAACCCATCCGGCTTGCGCAACAGGTCCGGAAAGTGCCTGGACACGACTGTCCCTGGCGCTGCCGGTTCCAATTCCGGAAACACCCACGACTTGCTACCACTATGATCGATCGCCCCCGGCACTGCACCCACCCACCAAGTTCGTTGCATTATTCGAACTAGTTATTGAATCCTGGGGCGAATTGTTCAATGGGAAAACCATAATCAAACCGAAAAGTTGCCATATTTGCCGATCTGGAAACGATTTCGCCGCGCGCGCGCAAGGGCACGGGCGCGAGAGACGCGCCAATTGGCACGCCATTCCTGGCGACGATGGATGGAGGCTTTGCGTGCCGTTCCGGTCACGGATGCTACAAGGCTTTGAATCGGCGGGCGTTCTTGCAGCGAAGTTCGGCGTCGGCGCAAGTACGTGTGGAATCACTTGGCACGGACGCCGGTTTCGCATCGCGGCCTGAGCGCGGTGCCCAAAAACCGGGCATCCAGCCCGTTCGGCAGGCTCCGAACCAGACGTGGCGAATCGGACGCCGGATCACCCGCCCGCCCACTCGACATGTCCCTGACCGATTCTGCGACGCGCGACCTTGCGCGGGCTCACATCAGCGGTTCGCCGGCCCCGTCGTCCCATTGACCGGTGCCATCGTTGAGGCGGTCGTTGTTGAGGAAACGCTTCGGCGCGTCCAGCAGATCGCCGAGGCCCGGGTTCTGCGCTTCGACGCTCTCGATCGCCAGTTCCAGCGACGCCAGCACGCCGGCGCCGGTGCCGGTGCCAAGCGGGACCTGGTCACCCACGTACAGGCTGGACGGGATCCGTCCCAGGGTCGGATGCACGACCCGGTGACGTTTGTTCAGAGCTTTCTGCATCGCGTTGCGCCGACCCTGCAGACGCCGGTCGGGCACGCAGAGAAAGATGCCGTTGCCGCGATAGGTGAGGATGCCGCCCACGGCCAGGAGCGCGGTGCGCACCTCCTGGGCCACGTCATGGATCAACGCGCGGAAATCTTCGGGGCTGAACTGGGCGTGGATCTGTTCCACCCCGCCGATCTTCACGGCGATGGCCGAGACCCTGTAGAGACGCCGGTTCAGGAGCTGGCGGACGTAGTTCTCGAACTCGCCATAGTCGATCGCGCCTTCCACCTCGGGCAGCGAGATCGGGTCATCAAGGCGCGATCCCCGTGCCAGATCCGCTTCGCCAACGTCGGGGTCCGGTCCGGCCTCGGAGCTGTGCCGAGCCTTGGCTTCGGCGGCCTCCCCCGCGGCGTGGATACGGATCTGGAGATCGTAGAAGTCGAACGGCTTGGTAACATAGTCGGTCGCCCCGGCCGCGAAGGCCCGGTCGACGTGATCCTTGTCTTCCATCGCCGTGAGCATGATGATCGGCGTGTGCCGGTACTCAGGGCGTTCACGGATGAACTCGACGAGGGTAATGCCGTCAACCCCAGGCATCTGGATATCGACCAGGAAACAGTCGAACACGGCACCCGGCTCGCCGACCGCAGCAAGCGCATCGCGCGCCGAATGCTCGGCCCGCACCTCATGTTGCGCGGACAGGCTCAGGTACTGGGTGACGAGTTCAAGGATCGCCGGATCGTCGTCAATAACTAGGACTTTCATTCCACCCCCCGTGGGTTGGATCATTCGATATGCAAGTTTCTAGGCAAAGAATGCGACCTTGCTCTGCCGAACCGACGACAAAATCGGGGATATTCTGGGTCATGGTTTACAAACAAGGCGGCCGCCCGGGCGCGCTGGATGTTGGGGCAATCACCGCGGCCGTTGGCCCGCAGGCGGTGTCGTTGGCAACCTGGATCGCGTCTTGGTCGTCCAACACCCGGGTGATCGGCTCGGCCGGCCCGAAGCTCTCTTCAGCGTAGATCGCGATGTCCGGGGTCACGCCGCCGATCAACATCGCGATTTCCATCCATTCACTCCCCGAGAATGTGTCAGGCGAGGCCGTTCAAGGTCGCGTCGATACGGGCGCGCAGGCCCCCGTCGGCGGCGATATCGGTGCCGCGCAGCCAGACAGACCCATCCGACAGCAGCAAGGCCACCAGCCGGGCGATGTCGGTTGGTCTGCCAGGCCGGTCGATGATCTACGTGCCCCCTCGGCCCACTCGCCGAGGCTTTCGAGGAAACCGTTTTGGATCGGCGTGTCGATGCGCGGGTGAAAGGGGCCCGGGGCGAACTCGCTGCCCTTGAGAGGCACTGTCTTGCCGCAAAGGAGCGGCGCGCCGACATGGCCCCCGGCGCCTGCCGCGCCATCGTTTCGCGGCCCGATGGGGAAGATCCGGTCGAGCTCCGGTGGGGGTTTTCCGACTGGCCGTGAGCGGTCCGGCGGCTGGTGGCTACCCCGCCCGGACCAGGTCCGACAGGACCTGGTCGCGCCAGGGCCAGATCCAGCTCGCCGCGTAGTGCCGGATCGCTGCCGCGCGCGCGGCCCGGCCCAGCGCCTGGCCCCGGGCGCGGTCGTCGAGCAGGCTCTCGATGGCGTCCGCCAGCACGTCGATGTCAGTATGATCGACAAGCAGCGCGGTGTCGCCATGCGTCGCCGCCTCGCGCACGGGTTCGATGTCGGAGGCGACCAGCGGGCAGCCGGTGCTCATCGCCTCGATCATCGACCACGACAACACGAAGGGCACGCTGAGATAGACATGCACATGGGTCGCCTGGAGCAACCCGAGGTACTCTTTGCGGGGCAAGAGACCGGTCCAGTGGATACGGGTTTCATCAAGGTCGAGCTCGTCCAGCATCGCCTGTTTCCAACCGCGTCCGTCCGCACGCGCGGGCCCGTAGGCGACCCGGTCCTGCCCGCCGATGATCGCATGGAGGTTCGGGCGCCGTACCTGAAGCCTCGCCAACGTCCGCATGAACTCGGGAAACCCGCGGTGCGGTTCCATCCCGCGCGTGGCATAGCTCACGATCTCGGCGTCGGCGGGAATGCCGGCCAGCGCCTTCGGCAACGCCGGGCTGGCGGCGGGGGCGTGGTAATCGGTGTCGATCCCGTCGTGCATGATCACCATGTCACGGCGCAGTCGTTCGGGGAACTGGCGGGCCTGGAACCGGGACGGACAGAACACCAGATCGGCCTCTGCGAGATCGAGCAGGGTGGGTGCATTGCGCGCCAGCGCCCGGGCGCGGGCATCCTCCTCGGTCTGCCGTTTCGCGGCCAGCACCGCATCCACCGGCGGGTGGCGGTAATACCATTCGACGTAGGACACGAATTTGCACGCGGGCCAGACCGCCTTGGCGAAGGTGCCAGATCCCCAGCCGGCATGGGCGACGACCACGTCGGGGTTCACCCCCTCGGCCCGGGCGCGGATCGCCGCGTTGGCGAAGGCCTGGCCATTGATCATCGCCTTCTCGAGACTGACAGCGAATCGGTGCACGCCCTTCGTCGGCTCACGGTGCGGCGTCATCTTCACCATCCGGCAGCCCGGCGGCGGCTTGGTACCTGCCGCGCTGGTGACGAAGGTGACGTCCCAGCCATTTCGGGCAAGATAGGCGCCGAAGTCGCCGAATTGCGCGGGGTAATTCTGGTGCGCGAAAAGGATCTGCATTGGTCTGGGTCGTTCGTTGCCGGGGTGTTACGGGAGATGTAGCACGAAAGTTATCAGTGTGTTGCACAAATGCGTTGGGCTTGCGGCCCGCTGTCACGCCTCGCCGCGCAGGATGCGCCCATCGTCGAGGTAGACAAGATCGCCGCATTGTCCCGCGATCTTGTCGTCATGGGTCGAGATCAGGAAAGTCGTGTGGGCCTCTTCGTTGATTTCGGCGAGCAGCTGCATCACCTGGGTAGCCGACTCGCGGTCGAGGTTGCCGGTCGGCTCGTCGGCCAGCACCAGTTCGGGCGTGTTCATCAGCGCCCGCGCGATGGCGACACGTTGCGTCTGGCCGCCCGACAACGCGGTGGCGCGGATGTCGGCCCGGTCTGCGAGGCCCACCCGCGCCAGAAGCTCCGAGGCCCGGCGGCGGGCCTTGCCGGTCTCGCGCCCCGCGCGTACCGCGGCCGGGAACATCACGTTCTCCAGCGCCGTGAGGTCGGGCAGCAGGTGGTGGAACTGGAAGACGAACCCGATGTGGCGGTTGCGAAACTCGGTGAGATCGCGCTCGCTCACCTCGAGAAGATCCTGCCCGAGCATGTGGTAACGCCCCGCCGTCGGCTGCATCAACGTGCCGAGGATCGACAGGAAAGTCGATTCGCCGGAGCCCGAGCGCCCCTGCAACGCCGCGAGATGGCCGCGGGGCAGCGAAAGGTCGATCCCCTTCAGCACCTGCTGGGCGGCTTCGCCGGTGCCATAGGTCTTGGAGATCGCCTCGACGTGCAGGAAATCGTCGCCCCCGGTCATTGGCTGATGACCCGGACCGGGTCGACCCTGGCCGCGGCCCGCGCGGGCATGACCGGAGCGATCAGCGCGCCGGCCACGGTGAGCGCGACGGCGAGACCGAACCCGCCCTGACCGACGTCGATCGGAAAACCGCCCGCCTCGATCTCGCCCGGCGGCGGGAAGGGCGACAGCGCAAGCCAGCCGAGCCCGGCCCCGACCAGCCCGCCGACCAGCCCGATCAGCCCGCCCTGGGTGAGGAAGACCATCACCACGAACCCTTTCGACGCCCCCATCGCACGCATGATGCCGATCTCGGACCGGCGCCGGTAAGTCGACAACAGGAGCGCGCTGGCCACGCCGATGACGTTGGTGAGCAGGGCAAACCCCTTGATGATGTCGCCGGATCGGGCCTGGGCGTCGAGCCCCGACAAGAGCTGTTCATTGGTTTCCGTCCAGGGCACGGTGGCGAGCCCGGTGTCGAGCCCGGTGGCGTTGGCGGCATCGGCGGCGAAGTCGGGCGCCTCCCACAGGTCGTCGAGGCGCAGCGCGATCTGGGTCACCCCCTGGCGCATGCCAAAAAGCCCGCGCGCCGTCTTGGTGTTCACGTAGGCCGTGCGCTCGTCGAGCCGGTCGAAGCCGAAATCGAACACCCCGGTGATGGTGAGGGTCGTTTCCACGCCCTGGTCCGAGCGCAGCCGCAGCCCCTGGCCTGCGTCGACGCCAAGCGCGTCGGCCAGCTTGCGGCCGATCAGCACCGACCCGATGGGCAGATGCGCGGTCCCGGCGACCAGGTTGCCCTCAATGTCGGCGATCGACGAGACCTCGTCGGCCTCGAGCCCGATCACACCCACCGGCTTGACCACCGCGCCGCAGGTCACGAAGCCATTGCCGACGATCTGCGGCGAGACGGCGGTTATCCCCGCAAGCTGCCGGAGCGTCGCCATCACTTCGCCGGTGTTGCGCAGCATCGCCGCCCGTCCGGTCGCGTTCTCGGACGCGATCAGAGCGCCATCGGCGGCGGTGTAGAGCCGGGCTGGCGCGATGTCGGGCTGGGTCACGGTCACATGCGGCACGTCGCCGACCGTCTGGTCGACGAGGTAGACCGCGAGCCCGCCGATCAGCGCGCTCATGAACACGAAGACCCCGACGGCGACCCCCAGCACCAGCAGCCCGGTCTGCAACAGGTTCGACGTGAGATAGCGCCAACCGATCTTGAGCTGGTAGAGCATCGCCCGCCCTCACCCATCCGGATCCGCGCGTACCCGCGCCCCCGGGGTCACGCCGCGGGGGTTGGTGATGAGCCGGTCGCCGGGCGCGAGCCCGTCGGTGACGATGAGGCGTTCGGCGGGCCACTGGCGCACATCCACCGGCGCTTTGCGGGCCACACCGCCCGTGTCGAGCAGGACATAAGGGTCGCCGTCGCGATCGAGGATCGCGGCGCGCGGCGCGGTGATGGCGGCGTCGAAGGTTTCGACCACGATGTTGACCGACATTGTAAGCCCGCGCGGCAGCAGCCGCTCAGGAGGCGTCTCGAACCCGAGCCGAAGCGTCCGTCCGCCGGTGTCGGGGCCGACGATCGGCGACACGAAGGTGACCGTGGCCGCCATCGCGTCCTGGCTGCCCGCAGGCGCTACCCGGGCCGAGAGCCCCGGCGTCATTCGGGCGCCGTAGACCTCGTCGACGTCTGTTTCAACCAGCGGCGCGGACAGATTTCCCACCGCGAACAGCACCGAGGAGGCGCCCACCATCTGGCCAAGCTCGGCCGTGGCGGTGAGAACGGTGCCGTCGATCGGCGCGGTGATCTCGTAAAGCGCGAGCTGGCGCCGGGCCTGATCGAGGGCCGCGGTCAACTGGCGCGCCCGGGCGTCGGCGGCTTGCGCGGTGAACTTGGCGCTGTCTCGGGTCTACGCCGAGACCGTGCCGGCCAGCGCGGCCGCCCGGTCGTAGCTCGTCTGGGCGGCCCGGGCCTCAATCCGGGCCGATTCGAGCGAGGCTTCCGCCTGGTCGAGCGCGGCGCTCGCGATGGTGTCGTCGAGCCGGGCGAGCACGTCGCCCACAGCCACCTCTTCGCCTGCCTTGGCGATCACCTCGCGGACCTGCCCCGAGACAGGCGCCCCGAGCACGACCTCATCGTCGGGCACGATCTGGCCGTTCACGGCCAGCACCTCGCGCGCCGGACCCGACGCCACGATCTCGACCACGACGGGTTGGGCCTTGGGCTCCCAGGGCCGCGCCCACCAGCCGTAGCCGGCGAGTGCGCCGAACAGCACAACCAAAACCGCGAGGCGGCGGGTGGTGTGCTTTCTGGATCTGGGCATGACTCTCGCCGCTTTCAGGTCAGTTTCGCGGCTGTGGATGGCGGCCCGCCCCGGAAATCTCGGACGGGCGGGACGCGTTGTGAAGCCTCAATACGCCCACGGGACACAAATGTCGCGCTCCGCCAACACGCTCTGGCCGCGGCCCGCTCCGCCGTCGCGCACCCGCGGATCAGGTCGCGGTGCCTGCGCCCTTCATCATCGGGTGATACTTGCAGAAGTATGGGTGGCTGCCGGTGGGGACGGTCACTTCGGCGCTCTGGCCGGGGTCGATCCGCCCGGTGTCGAACGCGCCGTCTTCTGCGGTTGCTGTGTGCGGCGCGCTGTCGGCGTTGACGAAGATGATCGTATCGCCCGCCTGTACCTCGAAGTTGGCAGGGCTGAAGGCAAAGCCCTGGATCGTCACCTGCCAGGTCACCGCGCGGGTGCCGGTGGCAGCAAGGGTGGGGAGCAGGACGGCGGCGGCAAGCATCTGGCGCCGGTTCAGTTGGGTCATCTGGGTATTCTCCTGTTGTGGGCGCATGATGGGACCCATGCCCGGTTCAGCCCGATCCCCGCGCGCCGGATCAGCTTTTGGGGCCGTAATTGCGCGCCATGCGGAAGACCGCGAGGGTCACGAACACGCCGACAAGAACCAGCGAATGCGCCAGCACGGTAATGCCGAACGCGATGTAACTGCCGACGGCGAGCGAAAAGAGAATGCTCCACATCCAGGCCAGGAGCTGCATGGCCAGGTGCGCGGTCGGGAGCGGAAGATGTCGCATCGGGTTGCGCTCGATCGACATCACGCCGTCCCAGCTGTCTCTCAGAGATAAGGTGTCCATTTTGATGTCCTCCCTGTCCCCTGATACGGGCACAGGGCCAATTGGATCACATTCGAAGAGATCCGGCGACGGGACAGGACGCGGGTCTTTGGCTGTTTCCCATCCGAAGGCCGGAGCGCCGCGTACCTCTTGCACCCCTGTTCGCATCGGAGCCCTGCCATGCCGAGATCCACCGGCCCCCTGACCCGCTATGCAGGGTTCGCGGCCGTTGTCGCCGCCTCCGGCATTCCGCTCTACATCCACCTGCCCGCTTTCCTGGCCTCCCGCTACGGGATCACGCTCGAAACGCTCGGCGGGTTGCTGCTCGCCCTGCGGCTGGTCGATTTCGCGCAGGATCCCGGGCTCGGCTGGCTCCTGTCGCGGCTCGGACGGTTTCGCGACGCGGCCGTACTTGCGGCGGGCGCGCTCTTGGGCAGTGGCATGGTCGGGCTGTTCGCTGTCTCCGCCCCCGTCGCGCCGCTGATCCGGGTGGTGGGCTGCCTTGTTCTGACCTTTTCCGGCTTCTCGATGCTGTCGACCCTGCTCTATTCCGACGGCATGCAGCGCGGCGCGGCGGCGGGCGCCGAGGGGGGGCCGAGGTGGGGCCGAGGTGGGGCATGTGCGGGTGGCCACATGGCGCGAGGCGGGGGCGCTCATCGGGATCACCGCCGCCTGTCTCCTGCCCTTTGCCCTGCCCGGCGACGGCTACCGCAGTTTCGCCCTTGTCTTCGCTGTCGCGCTGGTCCTCGCCATCGGCGGCATGCGCGGGCGCTGGATGACCATCTCGCGCCGGGCGGCCCCATTGACGGCCCTGCTCGGCGACCCGGTCGTGCGGCGTTTCCTCCTGCTCGCTTTCCTCAATGCGGCGCCGGTCGCGGTCACCTCGACCCTGTTCGTCTTCTTCGTCGAGGCGCGGCTCGAGCTGGCGTCGCAGACCGGGGTGTTCCTGGTCCTGTTCTTCGCCGCCGCTGCGGCCTCCACGCCGGGTTGGCGGCGCCTCGCGGTGCGGTTCGGGCCGCGCCGGACGCTCGGCCTGGGTATGGGCCTCGCGATCGCCAGTTTCATCTGGGCCTTCACCCTGTGCCCTGGCGACGGCGCCGCCTTCGCACTCATCTGCCTCGCCTCCGGCGCCGCGCTGGGGGCCGACATGCTGTTGCTGCCGGCGATGTTTTGAGCGCACCAGGCCCGGACCGGGGGCGACCAGGCGCTGGCCTTCGGCTTTTGGACCTTCGTCGGCAAGGCGACGTTGGCGATCTCCGCCGGCGTCGTGTTGCCGCTGCTGGCGCGCGCCGGGTCCGCGCCCTCCGGGTCACAGGATCCGGCGGCTCTGGACGCGCTGGCCATGCTCTACGCGCTGGTGCCGTGCGGTTTGAAAGCGGGTGCGCTCACGCTGCTGCTCTTGGCCTTCCGCGCGCCAGACGCGCAGCCGCAAACGATCCAATGAGCCCGCCACCGCGTATCCAGCTCAAACACCGGGAGAGACGCATGGCCAAGACCACGATCTATTTCGACGGCGACTGCCCTCTGTGTCGCGCGGAGATCGCCCGGTATGCGCGCGCGGACAGCACCGGCGCATTGGATCTGGTCGATGTGGCAGACGAGGGCGCACAGCTTCCGGCCGGCACAGACCGTGCCACCCTGCTTGGTCGGTTTCACGTCGCCATCGCCGACGACCGGTTGCTGTCCGGCGCGGCGGCCTTTGTCGAGGTCTGGCGGAAACTGCCGGGATGGCGTTTGCTGGCCGGGCTCGCCCGCATCCCCGGCGTGACCCTGGTGATGGAGGGCGGCTACCGGCTGTTTCTGCCGCTGCGCCCGATCATCGTGCGCGCCTTCGTCGGGCTCGCTGGCGCGAGGCGCGCGCCACGACCCGTCGCCTCGCCCTCGCCGCCGCTTTTTTCTACGGCCTGTCGGCTGCGTCGCCCGCAACAGGAGACCCGTTGATGACCGAGGATTTCAGCGATGGCGCGTCGTCGCGCTGGTCCTTCTTCACCGACCAGGTGATGGGGGCGTGTCGATCGGGCAGGCAGCGGTTGAGACCGAGGGTGGGGAGACCATCCTGCGCCTTCAGGGCCGGGTGAGCACCGAGAACAACGGCGGGTTCATCCAGGCGCGCCTGGAGCCGGCACAGCCGGTTGCCGACAGCGCGCGCGGGGTCGAGATCGAAGTTCGCGGCAACGACCAGATCTATTGTCTCCACCTGTGCACGCGCGGCACCCAGCTGCCGTGGCAATTCTACCAAGCACCCGTCGAGGTGTCGTCGGACTGGACCCAATTGCGGATCCCCTTCGCGGATTTCGTGCCCAAGGGGCGGCTTTTGAGCAAGACATTTGCGCCGGGTTTGGTCCGCAGCCTGGCGGTCGTGGCCCACGGGCGCGATCACGCGGTCGACGTGTCGGTCCGCCGCATCGGGTTTTACTTAGGCGACGCGTGCTCAGCGCGCCTTGAGCAGCTTTTCGATCTCGGCCAACCGGGCAATCACGTCGTCGCGGTAGGTGTTGGTCCGTGCATCGGCCTCGGCGGGGTGGGCATCCTGCATCGCGTTGACGACCAGGCCGCCGACCAGGCCAACGACGAGGTTCACCACCACGACCGTGGTGACCAGGATGAAGGGCACGAAATAGACCCAGGCGAACGGGTAGCTCTCCATCACCGGGCGCACGATGCCCTTCGACCAGCTCTCCAGCGTCATGATCTGGAACAAGAGAATAGGCCGAGGCGCCGAGGGTGCCGAACCACGCGGGGAGGGCCGCGCCGAACAGTTTCGTCGCGGTCACCGAACCGCTGTAGAACACGACCCCCATCAGCAGAAACACCGAGCCCATGCCGGGGAGCGCGTTGATGAGCCCCTCGACCACGCGGCGCAGGGTTGGCGCGACGGAAATCACACGAAACAGCCGGAGGATGCGCAGCGCCCGCAAGACCGAAAGCCCTTGGGCGGCCGGGACCAGCGCTATGGCGACGATGACGAAGTCGAAGTTGTTCCAGCCGTCACGGGAGAACTGCCAGCGCGGAACGACGATCTTGGCCGCGAGCTCGAACACGGAAATTGTGAGGCACGCCGCGTCCAACGCCAGCACGAGGGGGCCGGCCCGCGCCATCATGACCTCCGAAGTCTCGACCCCCGGCACAATGGCATTGAACAGGATGACACCCAGAAAGAAGGATCGGAAATGCCGCTGCTCGATCAGGTTTTCCAAACGGGCGCGAAGTGGCAAGGCCAACGTCCCCGGAATGGATCAACGCAAGAGCAGCATTTGGGCGCTCGTTCGGGCCGCGTCCAGACCGCGTCCGGACCGCGACCATGCGCGCGAACGACCGCAATGTCGCTGGTCGGCCGGCCTTGGCACCGAGGCGCGGTGCAACCGGGCCAATGCCGTCCTCGGCCCGCAGCGTCGCGGTGCTAAACCGCCGGATCGTGATGGGCGCGGGCGTAGTCCAGGAACTGCGCCTCGCTCAGGGGTTTGGCGTAGTGATAGCCTTGCAGGACACCGCAACCGGTCTCGCGCAGGATGCGCGCATGGGCTTCGGTTTCGACGCCTTCGGCCACCGTATTAATGCCCAGCGCACGGGCGATATCGACGATCGCGTGGACCAGATCGCGCGCCCGGCGATCGCGCACCACCGGGAAGACGATCCGCTGGTCGATCTTCAGCGCCGTCGGCTCGATCTCCATCAGGCCGATGATCGAGGCGTGACCCGAGCCGAAATCGTCGATCTCGATGTCCACCCCGGCATCGCGGATGATGTTCAGGTTGTCCCGGAAGGCCTGGTTCTCTTCCTCGACCAGGATTGATTCGAGAAGTTCGAAGGTTACCCTGGTGTCGATCTCGGCAAATCTCGAGGCAAAGCCCAGGATATCGGGATCATGCATCCGCCCGGACGAGACGTTGAAGCTGATCTTCGGGACGACCAACCCCTGCGCGCGCCATCGCGAAAGCACATCGCAGGACGCCTCCATCATGGCGCGGTCGATGTCGGGCACCAGGCGCAACTGCTCGGCGACATGCATGAAGGCGCCGGGCGCGAGGATCCCTTCGGTCGGGTGGTTCCAGCGCAAGAGCACCTCGGCGCCGAAGAGGCTGCCGTCCGCCGCCCTGATCTGTGGCTGGAAGTACGGCACCAACTCGTCCTTCTCGAGGGCCTCGTGAATGGCGATGGCAAGGCTTCTGTCGCGGTGGATCTCCAATTGGAGCTGCGGGGTGAAGGCCTCGGTCCGATTGCCGCCCTCGACCTTGGCGCGGTAGAGCGCCGCATCGGCGAACAGGTGGATGTCGTCGCCGGTTTCCAGGATATTGTCGGTGTGCGCGATGCCGAAACTCGCGCCGAAACGGCACTGCCGACCCTCATGGATCAAAGGTTTCGCCAACTCACGCTGCACCCGGCCGGCAACCTCGCGGGCCTGTTGCTCGGTGGCGCCCGTCGCCATCAGGATCGAAAACTCGTCACCGCCGTTGCGCGAGGGAAAATCACCGACCCGGACGCAATCGCGCAGCACCTCGGCCACCCGCACGAGCACCTTGTCGCCGGCCGCGTGGCCCATGGTGTCGTTGACATGCTTGAACCGGTCGAGATCAAGCCGCACCAGGGTGCAGTCTCCCGGGCCGCCGCGTTGCGCCTGCGTCCTGTGCTCAGCGATGACATCGTCGAAGTAGCGCCGGTTCGGCAGCCCGGTCAGGCCGTCGTGCAATGCCTGTTGCTCGTTGCGCGCGCGCATTTTCTCGGCCACCCGGTGGGCCTGACGCAGGTCGTGTTCGCGTTTGACGTCGCAGGTGACGTCATGGAGTGCCGCGACCCAGGTGAACCCGCCGCCCTCGGCCTTGGGCGCCCCGGCGGAAACCTCGAGCCAAAGGGACCCACGTTCGGGGTGGCGCAGTCGGAAACGCACCTGGATCGGGCGCAGTTCGCGGTGGCTGCGTGCGATCGCCTTGCGCACCCGGGCCAGGTCGTCGGGATCGATCCGGGCCAGAATGCCCTCGCACAATGCACCGATCTCAGCGCTCGTATACCCAATCAGATCTTCGAACCGGGCGCTGGTATAGGGAAACTCCATGCCTCCGTCGGAGCGCATCCGGGTCTCGAACAACCCCACCGTCGCCCCGTCGGTCAGGTATGTGAGCCGTTCGTGGGCATGTGCCAGATCCTCAACCGCCTGCGCGGCCCTGTTTTCGGTTTCGCGCCGCTCGGTGACGTCCACGACGCTGCCGTAGCCCGCCTGGCCGCCATCCGGCTGCGGCACCGTTTCGAAGGCGACCAGCACCCAGCGCACCCCGTCTTCAGGATGCATCACACGGTGGGTAAATTCAACGCGCGCCTGCGTCTCAGCGCTGCGCGCCATCGCGGCGCGCACTTTGTCGCGGTCCTCCTGTGGCACCCGGGCGAACATGTTGGCGGCGTCTGCCCGCACATCGGTCAGCGTTACCCCCATGATGTCGAGCAGGGTGGAACTCACGAAGTGGAATTCCTCGCGGCCGTTTGGATGGCGCCGGTGTTCGAACAGCGCGCCCGGTGCGTTCTCAGTCAGCTTGATGAAACGTTCGTTGGTCTTGCGCACTGCGACCGCCGCCGCGTCCGCCCGGCGTTCGGAAAGCGTGGCTTCGGTCACGTCGAGGGTCGAGCTGTAGATCGTCACTGAGCCATCGGGCTGTTTCACCGGCGTGCCGGCCACCATCACCCAGCGCAGCCCGCGGTCGGGGTGGTCGATCCGGTGTGTAAAGGTGATCGGCTTCAGGCTGCGGGCGCCCTCGGCGATCACGGCCTGGACCATTTCGAGGTCTTCCGCTGGCACGCGCCGCCGGAACGCGGCGGGATCGCTTTCGAGCGCCTCGGCGCTGACCCCGAAAACCTCCGGAAACCGGCTGCTGCAATAGTCGAACCCGACAAATCCGTTCGTGCCGACACGATACTCGTACAGCGCGCAAGGCGCGTTCTTGGCGAGCGTGTTCAACCGCGCCTGCTGCGCCCGCACGGCCGCGTCCGCATCCGCGGCCCGCTCGGCGGTCGCCTTCTGTTCGGTGATGTCGAGAAGGGTACCGTACCAGGTGACCGACCCGTCGTCCTCATCGGCCACGCTTGCGGAGACCATCAGCCACCGCGGCCCCCACGACGGATGCTCGATTTGCACTTCCGTCCGGAACGCCTTGCGGTCGCGGATCGCGGCATGCGCCGTCGCGCGGACACGCGCAAGCTCTTCGGGTGTGACAACGCTGAAGACGGCGTTGGCATCCTGTTCGAACCGGGTCGGGTCGATACCCAAAATCTCGGCGAACCTGGCGCTCGTGTAGTGGAAATGGCCCGCGCCATCCGGCGTTCCATTGAACTCGAACAGAGCCCCCGGGAACGTGTCGGCCAGCGCGTTGAGCCGACCGTGCGCATGACAGATCTCCTCTGAGGCCGCGGCCAGGAGGTGCTCATCATCCTGGAGGCGGTCAATCTCGGTGAAACAACCGCGAACCGGGGGCGGAGGGCCGCGGTCGGCCCCGGCGGCGGCTGCGATTCGCAAGGTGATCCCGCGCCAGCTTCCGTCGCCGGGCTGCTCTTGGAGGTCGTGCCAGAAGGTGCCGGTGTCACCAGGGGGGGCCGGGGCGAAGGTGGCCTGTTCCGGGACCATGTCGTTTGCAAGGGTGATCCCGGCCAGGACCATGGCATCAATCGACAATGCCTCCAAATTGCCGGGCCGCGTTGGCAGGCCTGAAAAAACCCGGCCCGAACCGGTCTGGGGACAGCGGGACCAGGGCACACCGATGGTGGTCTCTGTCATGTGCCACAGAGCCTCCGAGACGTTCGGCGCCTTGACGTCGGCGGCCGCCGCGGCAGACGTAGCGCCCGGGTTCTTCGCCAGGTCGAGCACCACCGCCACCGTCTCGCCATGGTCGCGTACGGCGACGAGCGTGAGACCCACCGGTTCGCCGGACGCGGTCGCGGCACGGCGCCGCACCGCGATTTCGGCGCGGGTTTCCTTGCCCTCAATCAGCGCCTTCAGGGCGGCCTCGGCAACGCCCCTGTCGGGTTCGGCGATCAGGTCGCTCAGCCGTGCGCCCACCGGACAAGCCCCGGTTGGGCACAAAGCTTCGATCATCCCGGGGCCAAAGGTCAGGACCACCCCGTCGCGCGCGAGCAGGCTCACGCCGGCGGGCAATTTTTGCGCAAGATCGGCAGAGACATTCGGATCGGTTTCCATGGGCCCCTCGCAAAACCGGAAGATCACGGTCCAGACGTACCCAACACATGTTGATATTTGCTTACGCGCGGGATGTCCCGCCCGCCCCGTAGCCATTCGGGCCAACCGCGGCAGACCTGCGTTGCCCGGGCGTTCCGAGACCCGGACCCGGTGGCAGCCGCCCGGCTCGCACGAGCGCGCCGCCATCGCGGGTGTTGTTGCCGCTTGCGCCCTGGAGCCGGGTGCTCCTGTTCGCGCCGCCGATCTGGCGCCTGGACGGCCCGAACGCGTCCCATCGCCAGTCCAGCCGCAGAAGCTGTCAGCACCGTCCGGGCCATCGAGCGTATCGTCGCCGTCTCTTCCCTTGATCGTGACTGCGCGACGGCTCCCGGGTTGTGCGCTTGGGGTGGCCTGGAGGATCGAACCACTGCCCAAACGGACCGGGGCATCTCGTCCGGATCGATGAGAACGTGCGAACATTCCGTAGTGAGGCCACGCCGGTCAACAAACCCGCGCGTGCAGTGGCCAATGGCGATGTGCCGCGCGGCTGTGGATCATCGTGGACGTGGCGTCCGACCCTCGCATCGGTCGGTCGGCCTGCGCCCGGCGTGCCGGTACTACGCCGCGCCGACCGGCGGCCAAGCGCCCTGGTCCACCGACACCAGCGCGCCTTTCTGGCCGATGACCTGTTCCGCAACCCGCGCGCCGAACCGGATCCGGTCCGCCATCGTTCCGGGCCGGTCGAGGCGCGCGAAGACCCCGGCGTTGAAACTGTCGCCCGCCGCGGTCGTATCGACAATCCAGTCGACCGCGGGCGGCACGACCTCTGCCCTCTCGTCCCCGTGCCCGTAGCGCACCGGACCCGTTCTTGACGATCACCGTCCGCGCGCCGGCTTCGAGGTATCGGTCCGCCGTCGCCGCCATGTCGAG
>Ga0209121_10000775_pt1 | contig 34089 bp, 36 predicted proteins | sample Cruoilmetagenom3_FD_187292 | JGI IMG/M metagenome (GOLD analysis project Ga0209121, IMG submission 187292) | Oil polluted marine microbial communities from Coal Oil Point, Santa Barbara, California, USA - Sample 3 (SPAdes) (version 2) | ecosystem: Environmental > Aquatic > Marine > Oil seeps ... | reverse complement strand
CCGCGGTACCAGTCTTCGGGGATCGGATGGCCCGCGGCGCGCAGGCTCCGCCCGACGCCCGGGAGCGTCTTGCCGACAAAAAGCTCGATCACTCGGGCCTGCGATATCTCCATGCCAAGCGCTTCCAGCTCACCGGTGATATGGGCGACCCCGACCCCTTCGCTGTCGACGATCACCCCGTCGCAGTCGAACAATACCGCCTCAACCTTCATGCCGCCGCCTCCCGCCAGGTTTTGATCTGCGCTTTCAGCCTCTCGCGCGTCATTCCGTCCGGCAGCCCGCTGTCGGCCAGGGGGATGAACTCCATCGGGGAAAACAGAACCAGCAGGATATCCTCCGAATCCACGATCTCGGTCACCCAGCGCCAGGGAATGCGCCCCGCGATCAGCGCGCCCGGGGCGGCGATCCCTGCGGCGTCGAGCGTGATCGAGCTTGGCTCCTGTCGCGCGGGCACGTCGAACATCGCCCGTCTCAGTTTGTTTTGCAGCCGCGTGGCCAGAAGGGCGAAGACAATGACCGCGAGCCCGACAGCGATGATCCCGCTTCCACCCGGCCCGAGAAGCCGCCACAGAAACAGGATGCCAACGCCGGCGGTCGCCCCGGTCACGACACTGACCGCTGTCCACCCCCAGAACCCGAAAAACCGGTTCGAGAGCATCGACTGGATCTTCGCCACGTCCACCTCTCGCCAGTCGAGCGCCACCTCGATCTCGTTCATGACGCCCCCAGTATGTAGATTACGCTGTCGCCGTAGCGCCTCTCGTCGAGCGGCACCAGCCCTTCCGGCGGCGACACGTCGGCGCTCTCTTCCCAGACCACCAGTGCCCCGGAGGAGATCCAGCCGCCGGCGAGCGCCGCGCCGAGGGCTTTTTCGCCGAGGCCCTTGCCGTAGGGCGGATCGCAGAAGACGAGCGAATGCGCCTCACCCGGGCAGGCGCCAAGGCGCGTCGCGTTGCGCCCGATCAGCGTCGCGCGGGTGCCCGCGCCGAGCGTCGCGATGTTCTCGCGGATCAGCTTCTGCGCCACCCGCCCGTCATCGACGAACACCGCCTCCGCGGCACCCCGCGACAGTGCCTCCAGGCCGAGCGCCCCGGTGCCGGCAAACAGATCGAGCACGCGCGCTCCGGTGATCGGATCGCCGAACCGCCCCCCGACAAGCATGGAAAACAGGCTCTCGCGCACCCGGTCGGTGGTGGGCCGCAGATGCGCGCCGGCATCACCTTTGCCGACCGAGGCAAGCACCCGCCCGCGCCAGTCACCGGCGATGATCCTCACGCTGTGAGCAGCGGTTTGAGGTCGGTGCCCGCATCGGCGACAAGCGCCTTGTCGGCGCTCTTGCCCGCCTCGATCAGCCGCTTGCCGATCATGTAGGCGCGCGGGTCGTTCATCGCGTCGATGGCAATGAGCCTGTCGCCGGCATAGTACCAGAAGCTGACCGCACCGTCGCCGCGCCGCTCGACGATCTCGTGGTAGCCCGTGCCAAGCCCCGCGATTTGAAGTTTAACGTCGTACTGGTCCGACCAGAACCAGGGCTTGGGCTCATATTGCTTGCCTGCGCCCATCATGTTCTCGGCCACCAGTTCACCCATGTCGATGGCGTTGCCGACGCTTTCGAGCCTGAGCCGGTTCGGTCCCACCGGAAACGAGGCGCAGTCGCCCGCGGCCCAGATGCTCGGGTCGGAGCTACGCCCCTCGGTATCCACCGCGATCCCGTTGTCGATGGCGAGCCCCGCCTGTTCGGCCACCGCCACGTCCGGTTTGACCCCGACGCCGACTATGACGAAATCCACCTCCAGGCGGGTGCCGTCGCCAAGCTCCGCGCCGGTGACCTTGCCGTCGCCGGTGAGCTTCGACAGCCCGACGCCTTCGCGGATATCGACGCCATGCTCCTTGTGCAGGTCGCGGAAATAGTCCGACGTCTGGGGGGCGGCGACGCGCTGGAGGATCCGGTCGGCCATTTCGACGAGAATGACTTTCAGCCCCTTTTTCGCCGCAACGGCGGCCGCCTCCAGACCGATGTAGCCGCCGCCCACGATCAGCACCCGGGCGCCTGCGCGAAATTCCGGTTCCATCGCATCGACATCCGCGAGGGTCCGTACACAATAGACCCCGTCGAGGTCGCCGCCAATGGCGTTGGGCAGCCGGTTCGGCACCGCGCCGGTGGTTAAGGCGAGCATGTCGTAGGCCAGCGCCTCGCCGTCGATCTGCACGGACTTGGCGTCGCGGTCGATGCGGTCGACCCGCGTACCGAGCCTGAGCGTCACGTCATTGTCGGCGTACCAGGCCTCGGGGCGCAGGAACAACCGATCAAGGTCCATGTCGCCGAGCAGGTAGGATTTCGATAGCGGCGGGCGCTGGTAGGGCGGTGCGGGCTCTTCGCCCACAACCGTGATCTGCCCGTCGAAGCCTTTGCTTCTCAACTTGGCCACCAGCGAGGCGGCCGCTTGGCCGGCTCCGACGACGACGACATGGCTCATGGTTTTCCCCTGTCCTGCTATTGGTCCGGAACCCAAAAGCGTTTCGTGATCAACTTGAGGCATAAGTTGATTTCGAAACGCCCACAACATCTATGGGTTCCGAGCGTTTCTCGAGAAACCAGTGAGTCAGGTTTGTCGCGAAACGCTTCAGGTCTTACGTATCAGATTCGCAATCGCAACCAGGAGAGCATGATGACGATCGATGTGGGCCACAGACTTCCCGATGCCACCCTTCTGCGCATGGGGCCGGACGGTCCGTCGACCGAAGACCTCACATCTCACCTCGCGGGGCGCAAGGTGGTGATCTTCGGCGTGCCCGCCGCCTTCTCCCCGACCTGCCAGACCGCGCATGTGCCGAGCTTCATCCGTGTGATGGAAGGGCTGCGCGACAAGGGGGTCGATGCGGTGATCTGCCTGTCGGTGAACGATCCACACGTGATGGCGGCCTGGTCGGAGGCCACCGGCGCGGCGGTGGCCGGGATCGCCATGCTGGCCGATGCCGACGGCGCCTTCACCAAGGCCATCGGCATGGATTTCGATGCCCCGGCCGTCGGGTTCCATGGCCGGTCGAAGCGCTATGCGCTGGCCGCTGAAGACGGGGTGGTCACCGTCTGGCACCCAGAACCCAAGCGCGGCTGCGCGGTCTCGAGCGGCGAGGCGATGCTGGCGGCCTTGTAGAGCCGGGGCCGGGGCTGGCCCAGGCACAGGACCCGGGCCACCGTCTTGGATTACCGGCTCGGACTACCGGGTCAGATCGCCGCAACCACGGTTGCCAGCATGTCTTTGACCTGGCCGGCCACCGCTTTCAGCGCGTCATTGTCGATCCCCGCCATCGAGGCCTGCGGATCCACCGCCGACACCTCGACGCCGCCCTCGACCGCGCGCAGGATCACGTTACAAGGCAGCATCGCACCAACGCGCGGCTCATACCCGATCGCCTCGTAGGCCATCTTCGGATTGCAGGCGCCGAGGATCTTGTAGCCGGGCATATCGACGTTGATCTTCTTTTTCATCGTGGCCGAGACATCGATCTCGGTCAGCACGCCGAACCCGTTCGCGGCGAGCGCTTCGCGCGCGCGGGTTTCGATCTCGTCGAAGGCGGCGCCTTCGAACAGGCGGTCGATGGTGTAGCTCATGCGGGTCTCCATATATGCGATTTTCAGAATGTGGGTTGCCCGCCCGCCGCGGTCAACCCGGTCCGCGCTTGAACGGGCCCATCGAGGTGAGAACCTCGATGTCTTCGCCCACCGCCTCGGCCTCGCGCTCGACGAATTCCTCGACCGCGCCGCGAAAGCCCGGATCGGCGATCCAGTGGAGCGAATGGGTGCGCTGCGGCAGGTACCCGCGCGCCAACTTGTGATCGCCCTGTGCGCCGGCCTCGACCCTCGCGAGCCCCCGGGTGATGGCGAAATCGCAGGCCTGATAGTAACACAGCTCGAAATGCAGGAACGGATGGTGTTCGGACTGGCCCCAGTAACGACCGAAAAGCGTGTCGCGGCCAATGAAATTGAGCGCGCCGGCCACGGGTTCGCCGTCGCGCATCGCCAGCACCAAGAGCACGTCGTCGCGCATCTCCTCCTGGACGATGTCGAAGAACGCGCGGGTAAGATAGGGCGTGCCCCATTTGCGCGCACCGGTGTCCTGGTAGAAGGACCAGAAGATGTCCCAATGCTCGGGCGTCAGCGCATCGCCGGTGAGCTGAACGATCTCACCGCCGAAACCCTGCGCCGCGCGCCGTTCGCGCCGGATCGCCTTGCGCTTGCGGCTGGAGAGCGTGGCGAGGAAATCGTCGTAGCTAACGTAATTCTCGTTGTCCCAATGGTACTGCGTGCCCAGCCGGTCGATCAGCCCCATCGCCTTGCCCGCTGCGGCTTCGGCATCGGTGCAGAAGGTGACATGGACGGAGGAAAGCCCGGCTTCTGCGGCGACCTGCACAGCACCCTGCACGATCGCGGCCGCGCCCCGCGCCTCGTGATCCGGGCGGGTGAGGAACCGCCGTCCGGTGACCGGGGTGAAGGGCACACTGATCTGCAGTTTCGGGTAGTAGCGCCCGCCCGCGCGTTCCCAGGCATCCGCCCAGGCCCAGTCGAAGACATATTCGCCGTGCGAGTGGCTCTTGAGATAGGCGGGTGCTGCCGCGATCATCTCGCCGCCGTCGTGCACGGTGATGTAGCGCGGCGCCCAGCCGGTGGTCTCACCGACGCTGCCCGACCGCTCGAGCGCCAGCAGAAACCGATGCGTCGTGAACGGGTCGCGCGGCTGCGCGCTGCCCTCGGGGGCCGCGCAGGCATCCCAGTCGGTCGCCGGGATGTCGGCGAGGGTCTCGTGCAGGCGGATCTCAAGGCTGTCGCTCATGCGCCGATACTGCCCCGCCCCGGCCCCGCGTCAAGCCGGGCGGGCAGCGGCGTGGTGCTCGAAGGTGATGTTATCGGCGATCTCGCGAGCTTGTGACTCCTCGGCGGCCGACCGGATCGTCCAGCACAGGATCGGGACGCCTAACGCCTTCAATTCGGCCACCCGCGGATTCGTCAGATTGTGCAAATCGTGGCTGATGAAACAGGCGCCGACCCGGTCGAAATCCTTAATCGCGAGGAGATGTGCCCGGGTCGCGGCCGGCAACAGCAACGCGTTGCCATGATCCCAGCCGGACGTGGTGAGCCCGCGCGGCACGCCTGGCGCCAGCTTCGCCATTGCGGCGACGGCATGCGGGTTGAAACTCATCACGGCGGCGGGGCCCGCGTACCCCGCGAGCGCCTCGGCCACCCAAACCTGGAGCGAACCGATGTCCGGCCCCATCGCGCCGTCCTGGTCCTTGATCTCGATGAGAACGGGCACCTTGCCGTCGACGGCGGTCAAGACCTGCGAGAGCGTCGGGATCCCTTCGTCGTCGCCCTTGAGCGGGATCGCCGCCAGTTCGGCCGCGCTGCGTGTCGCCACTGGCCCGGTCTCGTCGGTCAGCCGGTCGAGCACATAGTCGTGGAACACCATCGCCACGCCATCCGCCGAGGGCTGGACGTCGACCTCGATCCCGTAGCCGGCCGCCACCGCAGCCCGCACCGCCGCAAGGCTATTCTCGGGTCGGCCCGCCCCGTGCAGGGCGCGGTGGGCGAGGGGCGTGCGCAGAAAAGCGTCGGGCAGGCTCATTTGAGCTGAAAGATCCCTTCGATCTCGACCGCAACGCCGAACGGCAGGCTTGCTGCGGAGACGGCCGACCGGGTGTGCCGCCCAGCGTCGCCCAAGGCTTCGACGAGGAAGTCGGACGCCCCGTTCACCACTTTGGGTTGGTCGCCGAAATCGGCGGTGGAATTGACGAACCCGGTGAGCTTGACCACGCGCTTGAGCCGGTCGAGATCGCCCCCGGCGGCGGCCTTCACCTGGGCGAGCAGGCTGATCGCACACAGGCGCGCCGCCGCGGCGCCGTCCTCGGTGCTCAAGTCGTCGCCGAGTTTGCCGGTGAGGAAGGTGCCGTCCTTCATCGAGACCTGACCCGAGACATAGACCATGCCGTCGAGCACCATCCAGGGCACGTAATTGGCCGCGGGCGCCGGGGCGTCGGGAAGCGTGACGCCAAGGTCGGCCAGGCGTTGTTCGAAACCGCTCATGGGAGTTCTCCTGTTTTCGCTGTGACGCTACAGGGGGTTCGCGGTAACGTAAACGGGGAAGGCGCGTGCGGTGGGTTGTTTCCCGCGTTTCCGGGAATCCGGAACCCGGGGGCAGGCGTTTTGTCGTTCTTTTACAAATTGGTACATGCCGTTTGCGTGCCGGGAACACCGCCCCGATCAGGTCTCGCCAGCCAAGCTTCGAACGCCGAAACATGCCCTTCGCCGGCCAGCAATCCCGAAAGCGTTTCGCGCAAGACCTGAATCACTGGTTTGTCGGGAAACGCTCGGACCCCATGGATGTTGTGGGCGTTTCGAGATTAGCTTGGGACACAGGTTGGTTTCGAAACGCTTCAGTTCTCGCGGAACGCCGTGCTGAAATAGTCGGCGAGCGGTTTCAGGAGATAGGCCGCGGGGCTGCGTTCGCCCGTGTTCAGGTAGGCTTCCACCGGCATACCGGGCACCAGAACCGAACCTTCCGGCAGTTTCCCGATCTCGCCATCCGAGATTTCCACCCGCGCCCGGTAATAGCTCATCCCGCTGCGTTCGTCCTGGATCACGTCCGGCGACACGGAGATCACGCGTCCCCAGATCTCCGGCGTGCGGCGGGTGTCGAAAGCGGAAAACCGCAGCACCACGTCCTGGCCGACATGCACCTGGTCGATATGAATGGTGGCGATCTGGACGCCGATGATGAGGGGCCGGTCCTGGGGCACGATGAACAGGATCGGTTCGGCCGGGCGGATCACGGATTGCTCGCCGAAGACGCTCAGCTCATGCACCGCGCCTGCCAGCGGCGCGCGGATGTCGAGCCGGTTGAGCTGTTCCAGCAGCGCGCGGCGGCGCTCGGCCAGTTCCAGTTCGTTGCCTTCCTGCTCGGACAATCGCGCGATGGCCTCCTCGCGCATCTGTGCCTGGAGTTTCTGGATCTCGATGTCGATCTCGGTGATCTGCCCCTCGCTCTGGGCGATCGAGGCGGTGATCTCGCCCGAAGATCCTTCGAGCCTGGCCTGCTCGCGCCGGAGACCGAGGATCTTGGGCAATTGCGCGAGCCCCTGCTCCTGCAGCCTGAGCTGGCCGTCGAGTTCTTCGGCGATCAGCGCCAGTTGCGACTGAAGCGCCGTGCGCTGCGCCTCGAGCCCCTCGATCTGCGAGGCGATCTGCGCCTTGCGTTTGCCAAGTTGGTCGGTCGAGGACGCGAGGTTCTCGACCCGCTGTTCGAACAGCCGGCGGTTGCTCACGAGCATCTCGCCGATCTCCGGATAGCGGCCGACGGCGGCGGTGATCTCCGGGTCGAAGGTGATTTCCGTGGCGCCGTCGCGCTCGGCCTCGTAGAGCCCGCGCTGGGCCATCAGCTTGAACAACTGGCTCTCGATGATCGAGAGCTCGCTGGTCAGCCTTTCCCGGTCGAGCCGGATCAGCACCTGGCCTGCGTCCACCTTGTCGCCTTCGCGCACCAGCACCGCGTCCACCACCCCGCCGTCGGGGTGTTGCACGGCTTGCCGGTTGGTCTCCACCTCGATCATGCCGGAGGCGACGATGGCGCCCGCGAGCGTCGAGGTGACGGCCCAGGTGCCCAGGCCGCCGACCAGAAGCAGCACCGCGATCAGCCCGAGCGTCAGCGGCGTTCGGGCCGACCAGGCTGCGAGAATCTCCGGATCGCCCCCGGCCGCGGGCGGGGCGGCCTTGCGGGCCGGCACCGCGACCTGTTTCGGTTTGATCTTCGCCAATGCGGTCTTCATCACGTCACCCCGCCGCTGCGGCCCTCGGCCGTGCTCGCCTGGATCTGGCGCGCATTCTGAACGGTGCGTTCCAGCACCTCGTCGCGCGGCCCCAGCGCCTTGATCATGCCGTGGTCGAGTACCATCAGCTGCTCGCATTCGGTGATCGCCGAGGGCCGGTGCGCCATGATCAGCACCGTGCCATCCATCGCCTTCATCTCGCGCACCGCGAGGTTCAGCGCCTGGCTGCCCTCGTTGTCGAGGTTGGAATTGGGTTCATCCAGCACCAGCACAACCGGGTTGCTGTACATCGCGCGGGCAAGGCCGATGCGCTGCATCTGGCCGCCCGACAACATGCCGCCCCCTGAGGAGACGCGGGTGTCGTAGCCCTCGGGCAGTTCGAGGATCATCTCGTGCGCCGCCGATTTGCGCGCCGCCTCGACCACCTTGGCGTCGTCCGGCGCGGCAAGCCCGGCGATGTTCTCGGCGATGGTGCCGTCGAACAGCTGCACCCGCTGCGGCAAATAGCCGATGTGCTGGCCGAGCACGGCCGGTTCGAATTGGTCGAGCGAGGCGCCGTCGAGCCGGATCTTGCCACCCGCCGGGCGCCAGACCCCGGTCAGACAGCGCGCCAGCGTCGACTTGCCGGCGCCGGACGGGCCGATGATGCCGAGCGCGGTGCCGGGCAGGATCTCGAAATTGATCATCCGCAACGAAGCCTGGGCCTGGCCGGGCGGGATCACGGTGAGGTTCTCGGCCTTGAGGTGCCCCGAGGGCGCGGGCAACTGGGTGCGCTGCACGTCGGGCGGGATCTCGCCCAGGAGCTCCACCAGCCCCTGCCAGCCGGAGCGCGCGCGCTGCACCAGCTGCCACTGGCCGATGGCGAGGTCGACCGGCGCCAGCGCGCGGCCGAGCAGGATCGAGCCCGCGATCATCGCGCCGGGCGTCAGCTCGCCCTGAAGCACCAGGTAGGCGCCGAGCCCCAGCATCGCCGACTGCAGAAACATCCGGAAAGTCTTCGACATCGACGAGAATTGGCCCGCCCGGTCGGACGACAGGATGGTGTCGGCGAGCGCACTGCGCCGGGCTTCATGCCAGCGTTCGAAAGCGGCATCGGACATGCCGAGCGCGCGCACCATCTCGGCCTCGGAGCGCACCTGTTCGGCCCAGCGTTCCGCCTGCATCGACGCCATGTTGGCGTTGCGCACCGGCCCGGAGGTAAACACCTGGTTGAGGATCGTGATGACGATCAGCACCGCCCCGCCTGACAGCGCAAGCAGCCCCAGCCAGGGGTGGAAAATGGCGATCCCGGCGAGAAAGATCGGCGTCCAGGGAATGTCGAACACCGCGGTGAACACCGGCGACGACAGCACCCGCTGCACCGCCTCGAGATCGCGCAACGTGTTCGAGGTGCGTCCGGTGCCGCCGGGCGTCGAGGCCTCGCGCCGCAGCACGGCGGAGAACACCCGTGCGTCGAGCCGGGCCTGGAAACCGGCGCCGATCCGCGACAGCACCCGGCCGCGCGCGTATTCCAAAATCCCCATCATCGCGAACAGAAAGCCCATCAGGATGGTGAGCGACACCAGCGTGCTTTCCGACCGCGAGCCCAACACCCGGTCATAGATCTGCAACATGTAGATCGGGCCGGTGAGCATCAGGAGGTTGACGAAAACCGAGAAGATCCCCGCCGACCAGAATAGCCCGCGGCTTTCGGCCCGGGTCGCGCGCAATTCTGCAACGCCCTGGTTGAGCTGCGCCGTGCTGAGTTTCGAAGTGCCTGTCGCTGCCACGTTGTGCCTACTCGTCCGTTCCGTTCCGGTCCCGGTTTATTGCGCCGACCTTACCTTCTGGTTGCGGGTCGGCGCAATCTCGTTGCGTCTGCGCCTGGGCGCGCCGGCGGCTATCCGTCAATCCCGAGGATCGAGCGCAGCACCCCGAACAGCGTATCTTCGCCGCCGGGCGCGGTATGGGTCGGGTTGCCGAACTGCGGCGCGGGCGCGATGCCCGGCGCCTCGGCGATCGGCGCGCCGGCCGCGATCATCGGCAGCGGCCGCGGCGTCAGATCGGCCTGCACCCGTGTCATGACCTCGTGCCAGATCTCCGCCGGCAGCCCGCCGCCGGTCACGCCGGTGAGCGGCGTGTTGTCGTCATAGCCCATCCAGATCCCGGCCACATAATCGGCGGTGAAGCCGATGAACCAGGCATCGCGGGCGGCGGATGTCGTGCCGGTCTTGCCCGCGGCCTCGAAGCGGTCGAGCCGCGCCCGCGCGCCCGAGCCCGATTGCACCACCTGGTTCATCATGTAGATGAGCTGCTGCGCCGCGCTCCGGGTGATGACCCGCTCGCCGATACCGCCCGCCTGTTCCATCAGCGGCGCTTCGTCGCCCAGCAGCCGCAAATCGACAAGCCCATAGGGCGTGACCGACGAGCCGCCGTTGAGGATGCCGGCAAAGGCGCCGGTCATCTGCAACAGCGAGGTCTCCGAAGCGCCGAGCGCCAACGCGGGCCCGGCGGCAAGGTCCGACTGGATGCCGAACATCGAGGCCACGGTGCGCACGTTTTCGCGGCCGACCGATTCCGAGAGCTTTACCGCCGGGATATTGAGCGAATTGCGCAACGCATCGGTGAGCGTGACCCAGCCTTTGTAGTTCCGCGTGTAGTTCTCCGGGCACCATTGTCCCGACCCGGGAATGTCCATGCAGAAAGGCGCATCTTCGATCAGGCTCTCGTAGGTCCAGCCGAGATCGAGGGCTGCGGCGTAGACGAAGGGCTTGAACGCCGAGCCGGTCTGGCGCGAGGCCTGGGTCGCGCGGTTGAAATCCCCCGGCAGCGGCGCGTCGCGTCCGCCGACCATTGCCCGCACCGCGCCGTCGGCGCTCATCACCACGATCGCCGCCTGGGCATCGGATTCGTCGCTCACCTTCTCGGCGAACACCTCGGCCAGCGCCTGTTCAGCGGCGATCTGGATGTCCTGGTCGTAGGTGGTGTGGATGATGACGTCTTCGGTCGTGTCACGGGTCAGAAACGACGGGCCGGAGGCCATCACCCAGTCGGCGAAAAACCCGCCGGAGCGCTGCTCGGCGGCGGCCGACAGCGCCGGTGGGCGCGCCCGCACGATGTCGGCCTCGTTGGCGCTGAGATAGCCCTGGTCTTCCATCAACCTGACGACGGTAAGTGCCCGGTCCCAGCTGCGCTGGAAGTTGTTGGTCGGGTCGTACCGCGACGGCGCGGTCAGCGCACCGGCAAGGATCGCGGCTTCGCCTGCGGTGATCTCGCTGGCCGACTTGGCGAAATAGCGCTGGCTCGCGGCTTCGAACCCGTAGGCGCCGGAGCCGAGATAGGCACGGTTGAGGTAGATCGTGAGGATGTCGTCCTTCGAGAACTTCGCCTCCAGCGCCAGCGCGTAGATCGCCTCCTTGGCCTTGCGCAAGAGCGATCCCCTGCGGCAGTCACCCTCGTATTCCGCCTCGCTCATGCCGCTGTCGGGGTCGTAGGGCACCCCGAGGCAGAGCAGCTTCGCGGTCTGCTGGGTCAGCGTCGAGCCGCCGTGACCCGAGAGCGCCGAGCGGCCTTCCGACAGGTTGATCCGAACCGCCCCGGCGACGCCGCGCGGGCTCACCCCGAAATGGCGGTAGAACCGCTTGTCTTCGGTCGCGATGACCGCGTTTTTCAGATCGTCCGACACCGTCTCGGCGGTTACCAGACCGGCATATTGCTGCCCCCGCCAGGCGAAGGTGTCGCCGTAGCGGTCGAGCAGTGTCACCGATCCCTTGGCCCGCCCGTCGACCATTGCCGTGATCGGCGGCATCGATGAGGCGTAGTAGAACACCGCTCCGGCGACCAGCAGCCCGACGATCACGGCGCCGACGAAGGCGAGCCGCAGCCCGAGCCGGAAAACCCAAGCCACGAGGCCCAGCGGCAGCGCCAGGATGAGCGGCAACTTGCGCCCCGACTTGCGCCTCGACTTGAGCGATGTCTTGCGGCGGGTCCGGCGGCTGGTAGCGGCACGGCTCTTGGTTGCGGATTTGCCGGTCTTCGCGGTCTTGCGCGCCTTCTTCTTCGCCGGATAGCGCCGGTCCGCCACCAGGGGCGGGCGCCTGGAACCTTTGTTACTCATGGAATGTCGTCCGACCTGCTCTGTTTTGGCCAATATATCGCTTCGGGGGTGCGAAGACGAGGGGGCAAGGACGGCGCCGCCGGTCTGCCCATTATTTCGGCGCCTAATTCTTGAGCAATCGACCGCGGATGTGCGCAAAATCCGGTTCGTCGGCTGTTTTACAGGCATTCCCCGGGGGGCGGCTCCTTGTTCCCGGCCCCTCTGCGGCGCTTGGTGCTCCCATCACAACGTGCGGGCGACGCTCGCTCAGGAAAAGGGGACCACACGTGAAACTGATCATTGCAGCGATCAAGCCGTTCAAGCTCGAGGAGGTGCGCGAGGCGCTCACATCCATCGGCGTGCGCGGCATGATGGTATCCGAAATCAAGGGGTTCGGCACCCAGTCGGGCCACACCGAGATCTACCGCGGCGCCGAATATGCCGTGAATTTCGTGCCCAAGGTGAAGCTCGAGATCGTGGTCGCCAACGCGCTCGCCGAGCAGGTCGTCGAGACCATCACCAAGACCGCCCAGACCGGCAAGATCGGCGACGGCAAGATCTTCACCCTCGATGTCGACAGCGCGCTCCGGGTGCGCACCGGCGAGACCGACGGCGACGCGCTCTGAGCCCGCCCGGAACGAGAAACAAGGACGCAATTGACATGACTTTCAACAAACTCCTCCCCCTCGCGGGCGCCGCGGCCCTCCTGCCGCTGGCCGCTGTCGCGCAGGATGCGCCCGTGCCTGCCGGCGCCCCCGCCGGCACCGAGATCGGCTTCATCCTCACCACCTTTATGTTCCTGGTCACCGGGTTCCTGGTGTTCTGGATGGCCGCAGGCTTCTCGATGCTCGAAGCCGGCCTCGTGCGCTCGAAGAACGTGACCATGCAGCTCACCAAGAACATAGGCCTCTTCTCGATCGCCGCGATCATGTACTACCTGATCGGCTACAACCTGATGTACCCGGGCGACGGCTGGGCGATCCCGAACGTGCTCGGCGCTTTCGGCACGGCGCAGCTCGAGCCGGTCGGCGTCGCTGCTGCGGATGTCGACCTCACCTACGCCTCGGTGGGTTCGGACTTCTTTTTCCAGCTGATGTTCTGCGCCACCACCGCCTCGATCGTCTCGGGCACGCTGGCCGAGCGCATCAAGCTGTGGCCGTTCCTGGTCTTCACCGTGATCCTCACCGGTCTCATCTACCCGATCCAGGCCTCCTGGAAGTGGGGCGGCGGTTTCCTCGCCCCCGGTGCTGAAGGCGTGACCGACTTTCTCGACTTCGCCGGTTCCACCGTGGTGCACTCGGTCGGTGGCTGGGCGGCGCTCGCCGGTGCGATCGTCCTCGGTGCGCGTAAGGGCAAGTACGGCAAGGACGGCTCGGTCAACGCCTTCCCGGGCTCCAACCTGACGCTCGCCACGCTCGGCACTTTCATCCTGTGGATGGGCTGGTTCGGCTTCAATGGTGGCTCGCAGCTCTACATGGACACCGCCGGCAACGTCGCCGACATCTCCCGGATCTTCGCCAACACCAACACCGCCGCCGCCGGTGGCGCGATCGCCGCGCTGATCCTCACCCAGCTGGTCTACAAGAAGGTCGACCTCACGATGGTGCTGAACGGCGCGCTGGCCGGCCTGGTCTCGATCACCGCCGAACCGCTGACCCCCTCGCTGGGAGCGGCGACCCTGATCGGCGCCATCGGTGGCGTGATCGTGGTCTTCGCCGTGCCGCTGCTCGACAAGCTCAAGATCGACGACGTGGTCGGCGCCATCCCGGTGCACCTGTTCGCCGGCATCTGGGGCACCATCGCGGTGGTCTTCACCAACTCCGATGCGAACCTGTTCGTGCAGCTCAAGTCGATCGTGATCGTCGGTGTGTTCGTCTTCGTGGTCTCGGCGGTGGTCTGGGTCCTGCTCAAGATGACCATGGGCATCCGGGTTCCGGAAGAAGACGAGTACATGGGCCTCGACAAGGCCGAGCTCGGCATGGAAGCCTATCCGGAATTCACCAATGGCTGATTGAACGCCGAATTGTTGCCAAACCAGAAACCCGGGCGTTCGCGCCCGGGTTTTTCTTTTGTTGGAATGGGCTTACGCGCTCGCTTCCACGGGTAGATGCTGTATTCCCTGCTCCAGATCGTTAACGAACGCTCACTGCGCGCAAGAGGTATGTCCCAGATGGTTTCCCCGAAGACACAGGTCGTGTCACACACGGACATTGATCCGGCGATCTGGGACAATGTCGTGCCCCTAGAGGCGCGCAGCCCGAAACTGCTCTACGCCTGGGAGCGCTGCATGGCAGAGGCCTACAGTCAGAACGGCGAACTCAAGGTGATCGTCGTCGGCCCGCTGTCGCAACCGGACGCGCTCTTGCCGCTCAGTGTCGCGCCGGAGGGCCTGAACCGGCACTATTTCGCGGGCAACGAGGACGGTGGGCTGTCCGTCCCCTGCCGTGACGCTTCGGTCCTGCCCGACCTTGCCGACGCCCTGATCGACCTGCGGATGCCTGTCGAACTCGGCTACTACCCGGCCGACGCCCCGTTGATCGATGAGATTCGGCGCGCAGCCCGTGGCCGGGCCAAGATGATGGTAAAGCCGCAGGAGATCCCCGCTGCGCCCTGGCTCGACATCGATCCGTCCTGGGTGGAGCCGGACCAGCATCTGAAGCGGAACACGAAACAGTCGATCCGCCGCAACGAGCGCCGGTTGAGAGAGGCGGGCGAGCTGCGGATCGACTTCCACGAGCCCGCCGAACACGAGGTCGATGCCCTGCTCGACATCGCCGTCGAGGTCGAAGCCAAAAGCTGGAAAGACCGCACCGGCACCGCGCTCGCCCATGACGACCGGCAACGAAACTTCTTCCGGCTCTATGCGAAGATCGCGGCCAAGGCCGGGCGGCTGCATGTCACGCTGGTTTCCCTCGATGGCCAGCCGGTGGCGATGTACATCGGTGAGATCTACGCGGGCGTTTTCTGGGGTTACAAGACCGGCTTCGACGAAGCCTTCGCCAAGTTCGGTCCCGGCATGCTCATCCACTACCACCTCATCAGCCATCTCGCCGGGCGCGGGGTGACACGGTTCGAAATGCAGGGCCAGTTCATCGAGTACAAGCGTCGCTGGACGGACAAGGCGGTGGAGACGGTCGCGGTCAGGATCTATCCCTACACACCGCGCGGGTTCGCGGCGGCCGCATACGATGCCTGGCGCCAGCGCCGCAAACGCCGCGAGGCGGCGCAGGAGGCAGCGGCGCGCGAGCATGCCGCAAAGCCGTCCTCTCCGCCGGCCACCGAGAAACCGGCTGAATAACCACCGGCGTGACGCGCGGTCCGTCGCCGCGCGCCCCGGTCGGGGTCAGCGCTTACACGCCCGCGTCGACGATTGCCTCGGCGAGGATATCGATATTGGCGTCGTTCAGCCCGGCGATGTTCATCCGGCTGTCGCCCACCATGTAGATCGCGTGCTTCTCGCGCATGTAGGCAACCTGCTCGGGCGTCGCGCCGATCCGGCTGAACATGCCGCGGTGCTCGGCGATGAAACCGAAGCGGTCCGATCCGGTACGCGTGCGCAGGGCGTCGGCGAGCTTCGCACGCAGCCCCAGCATGTTGCCGCGCACCTCTTCGAGCTCGGCAGCCCAATCGGCGCGCAGAGCCGGATCGTCGAGGATCATCTGCACCAGCCGCGCGCCGTGGTCGGGCGGGAACGAGAAGTTCTGCCGGTTGAGATGGGCAAGGGTCTGCTGGGTCAGCGCCTTGCGCTGCGGCCCCGGCGCGATCGCCATCAGAAGCCCCGTGCGCTCGCGGTAGAGGCCGAAGTTCTTCGAGCACGAGGCGGCGATCAGCATTTCCGGCAGCCTTGAGGCAAGCAGCCGGGTCGCTGCCGCGTCTTCCTCGAGCCCGTCACCGAACCCCTGGTAGGCGAGATCGATGAGCACGACGGCGCCCTTGTCCTCGATCAGCGTCGCCACCTCGTCCCATTGCGGCAGGGTCAGATTGGCGCCGGTCGGATTGTGGCAGGCGCCGTGCAACAGCACGACGTCGCCCGCCTTGACCTTGGCAAGGTCGTCCATCATGCCCGCAAAGTCGACCGCCCGGGTCCCGTTGTCGAAATAGCGGTACTCGGTCATGGTCATGCCGAGATGCCGGATGATCGACGGGTGGTTGGGCCAGGTCGGCGCTGAAAGCCAGATCGTCGCCTCCGGTGTCGCCATCTTGATAAGCTCCAGCGCCTGGTGGATCGCCCCGGTGCCGCCGGGCTGGGCGGCGAAAGCGAGACGGTCTTCCTCCACCGCGTCGCCGAGCACGAGACCGGACAGCGCCCGCCCGAAAGCCGGATCGCCCGCCAGCGCGGTATAGGTCTTGGTGGTCTCGACCTCCCAGAGCTGCTTTTCCGCCGCCTTCACCGCGCGCATCACCGGCGTGTTGCCGGAGGCATCCTTGTAGACCCCCACGCCGAGATCGACTTTATTGTCGCGCGGGTCGGCGCGGAGTTCGGCCATAAGAGCGATGATCTTGTCGGCAGGCAATTCGGACAGGTTTTCCAGCATCAGGCTTCTCCAGTTGCGACGGCGAGGTCGTTGTACATGCCCCATTCGGCCCAGGACCCGTCGTAGACGGCGTGTCGCGGGTGGCCGATCACGGTGAGCGCGAGGTCGAGGATCGCGGCGTTCACACCGGATCCGCAGGCGGCAATCACCGGCTTCGAAAGATCGACACCGGCGGCTTCGAACAGACCCCGGAGCGTCGCGGCATCTTTCAGCGTGCCATCCTCGCGCAGAAGGTGCATCCACGGCAGGTTCTTCGAGCCCGGGATATGGCCCATCCGGAGCCCGGGGCGCGGTTCGGGCGCCTCGCCCCGGAACCGGTCCGCGGCGCGCCCATCGACGATCTCCCAGGACCCGAGTTTCGCGGCGGCAGCAACTTTTGTCACATCCTTGACCATGTCGAGCTGTTTCTCGACGATCATGTGCCGGTCGCGGATCGTCGGCGGGCCGTCGGTCACCGCGCGCCCTTCGGCGAGCCATTTCGGCAGGCCGCCGTCGAGCACGGCGATGTCGGTTTTGCCGAAGGCACGAAACGTCCACCACACCCGCGGCGCCGAGAAGATGCCGAGCGAATCGTAGACAACGATCTGATGGCCGTCGCCGACCCCCATGGCCCGCACACGGCTCAGGAATTTCTCCAGCGGCGGCAGCATGTGCGGCAGGTCCGAGCGCAAGTCCGCGATCTCGTCGATGTCGAAGAAGCGCGCGCCGGGGATGTGCCGGGCTTCGTATTCGGCCCGCGCATCTCGCTCTACCGTCGGCAGGAACCAGGACGCGTCGAAGATGCGCAGATCGGGGGCATTCAGATGATCAGCGAGCCACGCGGTCGAAACCAGGGTCTTCGGATCGCTGTGCGGCATTTTTCTCTCCCGGCAATCGACACTTGCCTACAGAGCGCTGCGGGGGGAGGCAAGCGAAAGTGGTTCAGGCATCCGCCCCGTGCGTCACGCCGGGCGCGCCTGAACGCGAACAGGGCGTTGACCAACGCCAGAGCGCCGCCCGCAATGAACGCAGCACCAAGGCCGAGGGCGTCCGCCAGGGCCGCCCCGGCAAAGGGCGCGGCGAGCAACGCCGTCGTGTTCGCCGCCTCGCTCACCGATGCCACCCGGGCCATCCGGTCGGGTGGGGTTTCGGCCTGCATCACGGTACGCAACGGCACCAGAATGGCGGCTGAAACCAGCCCGATGACGAAACCCCCGGTCAGAATGCCGGCAAGAGGCAGCACCAACCCGAGGCGCTCGGCGAAGCCAAGGCCGATGATGAGCAACGCCCCCAGCGCGCCCGCCCCGGCCACGACCGCGAACGGCCGGCGGGCCGCACCCCGGCCGGAACCGAGCGCGCCCAGCACGCCGCCTGCGCCGACAGCGGCAAGGATCAGTCCAAGCTCGGTTTCGTTGAACCCGAGCCCCGCGACCAGCGGCGCGATCAGGCTGTCATAAAGGAACATCGCCCAGAACCCTGCCGCCATCAGCCCGAGCGCCGCCGCAAGCCGCGGCCGTTCCACAACCATCCGCCGGACCTCGCCGAGCGACGCGAACAGGCCGGGGTGCGCCGCGTCCATCGGTGCCCCCGGCAGATGCACCAGCCGCAGCGTCAGGAGCCCCGCGAGCGTGGCAACGCACGCGTTGAAGAGGAATACGCCCGATGCCGCCATCGTGGCCAACAACACCCCGCCCACCGCGGGGCCGGCAATCTTCGACATCTGGTTGACGGCAAGGCTCAGCGCATTGGCGCCACCAAGATCTTCCTGCGCTGCCAACGCTTTCAGCGCGGCCTGTTTCGCCGGTGCGTAGAAGGCGTCGATGGAATTGCGCAGGAACACCAGCAGCAGCAGGATCTCCCACCGCCCCGCCAGGACGAAACTCGCGGTCACCGCGGCCTTGCCAAAGTTCGCCGCCACCATCACCGACCGGAGCGGTGCGCGGTCCACGAGCACCCCGGCCAGCGGCCCGACGACGACGTAGGGCAGGCCCATCGCCACGGCGAGCAGGGCGAAAACGCGCGGTTCAACACTTCAAGCGTAGGCCAGCAACGCGGCGATGGCGACGAAATCCAACCAATCGGCGAAGTCGGAGGCGGCCTGCGCGGTGAACAGCGTCCGCAATCCGGGGTTTGCCTTGAGAAGCGCGCGCCCGGTCCTGCCGTCATCCGCCATGATCGCCGCCTCGCAGGGGCGAGGGCGCCAACCGCCCCCGCCGATGTCACAGGCTTACTTGGCCATCATGTTCTTGACCACGCCGATCACCGCCATGATGACGCCACCGCCGACGCCGCCCGAGGCGAGCGAGCCGATGATCGAGCCGATATCGGCCCCGCCGCCAGCCGCCGCGGCGACGCCGCCGGCCCCGAGCATGGACAGGATCTGCCCACCGAGCCCACCGCCGACGATGCCGGAGATCGAGTTGCCGAGCGTGCCGAGGCTGAGTTTCGGCGCGGCCATACCCACCGCGTTGCCGCCGATCGCGCCTGCGACCAGGCTGATAATGAGTTCTAACATGTTTCCCTCCACGCGGGGATGGTTGTGAATTCGGCGGTCCCCGCTGCCGTCAATCGGGGACAATAGGCACCGGATCACCCCATTACACGGGGAAAAATGAACAATCCCTACCCAGCAGCCGCCGCCCGCAGGGCCCGTTCCAACCCATCACGAAACCGCCCGCGGTCGGCTTTTGAGAACGCCCGTCCGCCCCCTTGCCGGAACGGATCGGCGGCGCGCAGGTCGGTCATCAGATCGCGCGTCGCCAGCACGGTGCCGATATTGGCCGCGGTCAGCGCCTCGCCATCGGGCTTGACCACCCGGGCGCCCGCTTCGACGCAGCGTGCGGCGAGCGGGATGTCGGAGGTCACCACCACGTCCCCCGGTCCCGCCCGCTCCGCGATCCACATGTCGGCCACGTCCGGGCCGTGGTCCACGTAGACCATCTCGACCAGCGGGTTGGCCGACGGTCTGAGGCCGCCGTTGGACACGAAAGCGATCTTCACCCCGTGGCGGGTGGCGATCTGTTCGGCCTCGGTTTTCACCGGGCAGGCATCGGCATCGACAAAGATCATCCCTCCCGCTACCCCGTGCCCCGCCGCACCACAAGACCTGCATCGCAAGACTGGACAACGCGGCGCGGGGGCGCTTCACTCGCGCCATGATCGACCATTACACCGACCACGCCGCCAACGAACGCACCTTCCTCGCCTGGGTCCGCACCGCCATCGCGGTGGTCGGCTTCGGCATTGCCGGCGCCCGGCTTGGCGGCGCGCTGCCCGGCGATTGGGCCGATGCACTGGTGCTCGCCACCGGTGCGCTGGTTGTCGGGCTGGCCTATGTGCGCATGCAGATCGTCCGCCGACGGATAAACAGCGACGACACCGAAACCGACGAAGCGACGCCCGCGGACGGGGTGCTGGCGTTTCTCGTTATCGCCTTCTTCGGGCTGCTCGGGGCTTTCGTCCTGCGCCTCAGCCTGTAAACGCCGCCACCCGGGCGATCACGAAGGACAGGGTGAGCACCGCCGCGGCGGTCGACAGCAGGATCGCCGAGGACGCCCGCTGCGGCGCAACACGATAGTGCTGCGCGAGGATAAAGACATTCCCGGCCACAGGCATCGCGGCGACGGCGATCAGCATGCCGGCGGCGAAGGGCTCGACCGGGATCAGAACCAATGCCGCCAGCGCCACCGCGCCCGGGTGCAGCACCAGCTTGGCGAAACTGAGCCAGGCGGCCACGCTCACCCGTTCCGCGGAACGGGCAGCGAGCGAAGCGCCGATGGCGAACAGCGCGCCCGGCGTTGCGGCGGCGCCGAGCAGCGCGAGGGTGGCGTCGGCGGGTTCGGGAAGGGGCCAGCCGGTCGCCGACCAGCCGAGCCCGAGCGCCATCGACACGACCATCGGGTTCGCCACCAGCCCCTTCGCCATCGCCGCGAGTGTGGTCAGCCGGACCCGCCCCTCACGCCGCGCGGTGATCACGATCACGATCAGGCTTGAGAACACGATCAGATCGACGGCGAGCGCCAGCATCACCGGGCCGATGGCCGCCTCGCCGAAGATCGTCGTCAGCATCGGTATGCCGAGAAACCCGGTGTTGCCGATGGCCGCGCACTGGCCCTCGATGGCCGCCTCCTCGAGCCCCCGCCGGCGCAGGAGCGCCACCCCGAATCCGAGCAGGTAGACCGCCGTTGTCCCCGCGAGATAGGCGAGCACCAGGTTGGTGTCGTAGACCGCCCCCAGGTCAAGCCGCGCCGAGAACCGAAACAGCATCGCCGACAGCGCGAAATAGAAGACGAACCTCGTCAGCGCCGCCGTCGCTTGCGCGGAGAAGAACCCGCGCCGCGCCGCGCCGTAACCGAGGCCGATCAGCGCGAAGAAGGGCAGGGTTTGAAGGAACACGGCGAGCATGTCCCGCGCCTAGCATGCACGGGGAAACAGCGCCATGACCCTTGATCTTGGCCATAACACTCCGGGGGTGTCACGCCGGAGGCGTACCGCCGGCACGTCGGCTGGCCCCCGGGGCGTTGCGTCCAGGGCCTACCCGCCCCCGATCAGCGCGCCCGCGGCGAACACCAGCGCGCCGCCGAGCACCACCTGGAAGGCGGCGCGGTGGAACGGGGTCTGCATGAACCGGTTCTGAATCCAGGCGATCGTCCAGAGCTCGACGAACACGACCAGTATGGCAATCGTCGTCGCGGTCCAGAAATCGGTGATGAGATAGGGCAGCGCGTGGCCGAGGCCGCCGAGCGTCGTCATCACCCCCGAGGCAACCCCGCGTTTCACCGGGCTGCCGCGTCCCGACAGCTCGCCGTCGTCCGAGGCGGCCTCGGTGAACCCCATCGAGATCCCCGCGCCGATCGAGGCGGCGAGGCCGACAAGGAAGGTGGTGTGGGTGTCCTGGGTGGCGAAAGCGGTGGCGAAGATCGGCGCCAGCGTCGAGACCGAACCGTCCATCAGTCCCGCGAGCCCCGGCTGCACCCAGGTCAGCACGAACTGCCTGTGCGCGGCCTGGTCTTCGTCGGCCCGGCCCTCGCCGCCCAGGTGCTTGGCCTCCAGCGCGCCCGCCATTTCGGTATGCCCCGCTTCGGCGGCGGCCAGATCGCCGAGCAGCTTGCGGGTATCGGCATCGCTCGAGCGGTCGGCGGCCTTTCGGTAGAAGGTCTCCGCCTGGCGCTCCATCGCGCTCGCCTCGGCCCGCATCCGTTCGAGACCGAGGTTTTCCACCAGCCAGATCGGGTTGCGGGCATAGAAGCCCGAGACATGCTCGCGCCGAATGAGCGGAATGACATCGCCGAACCGCCGCTTATGCGCGTCGATCAACCGTTGGCGGTGCTCGTCCTCCTCGATGGCCATCTCGTCGAACACCTTGGCCGAGGAGGGGTATTCCTCGCGCAGGCGCTGGGCATACTGCCGGTAGATGCGCGCGTCGTCCTCCTCGTTGGAGATCGCGAGCGCCAGCACCTCCTGTTCGGAAAGGTCCGAAAAGCGACGTCGGCCGCTGCTGAAACCGGGGATCATCCGGGGCCTCCTGTTTGGAACGATTCCAAAATAGGCGCATCACCACGAGGCGCAAGGGTCGAAGTGCCGCGGCCTGCGCAAGCCCCGGGGCTCACGCCATCCGGTCTGCGTCTTCTTTGGTCCGGAGATACCTTGGGGGTGTCACACCGAAGCTGTGCCTCACGCACAACGGCAGTGCCCCGGCCGGGTCGGCGCGCTGCAAGCGCGGCGAAACGCTCAGTCCAGTCTTCGGACATAGATGTGATTGCCCTCGCGCTTGGTCTCGAACAGCTTCAGCTCCCGGACCAGGTCCGACAGCTTGGCCTTGCCATAGGTCCGGGTGTCGAAATCGCGCGTATCCGCCTGGATCGTCTGGCCGAGCAGGCCGAGCTGATACCATTCGCCGTCCTGGTCGATCTTGCCCATCGCCCTGAGGATCAGCGGCTGCGCCTCGATCGGCGGGCGTTTGGCTGAGGGTTTCGGCGCCGGTTGGCCCTTGGCGGGCGCCTCGACGGGCTCTTCCTCGACGATGTTCTCGATCATCACGAAGCGCGAACAGACGTTGCGCAACGACTCGGGCGTCTTGCCCTCGCCAATGCCGATTACGCCCATCCCCTGCTCCCGGATCCGGTTGGCGAGCGAGGTGAAGTCGCTGTCCGAACTCACCAGCACGAACCCGTCGAACCGGCCGGTATGCAACAAATCCATCGCGTCGATCACCAGACCGATGTCAGAGGCGTTCTTGCCCTTGGTATTGGCGGTTTCCTGATGGGCGACGAGGCCCAGGGAATGCACCTTCTTGGCCCAGGGCTGGAGCCGGGTCGCGGCCCAGTCGCCATAGACCCGCCTCAGCGCCGGTTCGCCGTAGATGGTGATTTCCTTGAGGATCGCCTCGGCATAGCGGGCGGGGATGTTGTCGGCGTCGATCAGGACGGCGAGCAGTGGGCTTGGTTTATCTCTCATGGACCCGAGTTAGGCCCAAGGCGGCGCTCACGCAAGGCCGCGCCGCCCAGTTTCGTGCCGATCCGTTTCGTCGTCATGCAGAGAATGCCGGGAAGGCAAGGCCTCCCCAGCCGCTCATTCCTTGTAGGTCGAGTGGCAGGCCTTGCAGGTCTCCGAAAGCGGACCCATCGCGGCGGCCAGCGCCTCCGGGCTGTCAACGCCCATCCCGGCCTCGGCGGCCATCTGAAGCGCGCCGGCCTTGGCGGTGAAATCGTCCCAGTTTTCCCAGATCGCGTCCTTGGCCTCGGCTTCCGGATCGCTGTTGGACTTGGTCTCGAACAGCGCCGGCACCATTTCCGCCTTCTCGGCGATCTTGGCGAAGGCGGCTTGTGCGGCGGCGGCGTCGAAGTCCACATCGCCCTTCACCATCGAGGCGATCTTCTTGACGTTGGAGCCGACAAGGCCCATCGCCTCCTGGCGCGCGCGCACGTCGGGGTCCATCGCGGCGGCAAAGGCGGCGGTGGCGAGCGTGCCGAGCGCGAGCGCGCCCACGAGGGCGGATTTACGGGTAAACATCGGGGATTTCCTCGTCTGAATCTACGTTATTGCGACACTACCGGCCTCGGGCGGGGCGTGCATTCACAACCCCGCGAGAGCGGTTTCAGTTCTGGATCTTGAAGCTGCCGTGGCAGGATTTGCAGGTCTGTCCGAGGGTGCCGAGCGCCGCGTCGAGCGCAAACTCATCCCCGGCTCCGACCCCCGCCTCGGCCGCCTCGATCATCGCCGCCGCGCGTTGGGTAAACTCCGGATAGTTCACCCAGATCGTCGGCGAGGCCTCCGATTTCGGGTCGGTCTCCGGCGCCTCGAACAGCGCCGGCACCTGCGCCCCCGTGGTCGCGATCGCCTCCATGGCCCTGGTGACCTCGGCGGCATCGAACGCCACCTCGCCGCGCGCCATCTTCGTGAGCGTCTTCACCTCGGCCGCGATCGCGCTCATCGCTTCCATCCGCGCCATGACCATCGGATTGGACACCCCGCCATGTCCAAGCGCGGCCCCGGCAAGTCCGGCACTGGCAAAGGCGGTCAGGGCGAGGGCGGGTACAAAGCGGTTCATCGGCAATCCTGTCAGGTGTGTCCGGGGACCCTAGCCGCACGCGGGCGGGGCCGGGTTCAACTTCCCGTGGGGTGCGACCTTGACGGACTGGCAGACCCGACCCCGGTCGGGCATGTTCCGCCCCATGTCCGTGATTGCGCAACACACGCTCCTCAGCCCCACCTACGGCGGCCCACGCTGGCACCGCGTGGTGGTCGACGATCTTGCACAAAGGCTGACCCCGCCATCGGCCTTCCCCTGCACCTTCTCGCAAAATGCGTTCCGCCGCGGGTTGGTAGATTTCATCTTCGTCGAAAACCGCGAGCCGACGGGGCTGGCGGCCTTGCGAACGGATCTGTCGGAATATCTCGCGCAGGCCGCGGCATGGGACGGGCAGGTCAATACCGCGCGCCCGCTGGTCATCGCCTTCTCGCAGGGCGCCGCCAGCGCCGGTGATCTCGACGGCTTCCACCGGATCGGCTGGGAGGTGCTGCAGGACTGGCACGACAACGACCCTTCCCCCTGGCCCGACGGGGTCGGACAGGACCCGCACGCGCCCTACTGGTCGATGTGCTTTGCCGGTACGCAGATCTTCGTCAATTTCTCCGCCCCCGCGCACAAGCAGCGCAAAAGCCGAAACCTCGGGCGCCACTTCCTGTTCATCGTCAACCCGCGCGAGCGCTTCGACAGAGTGGCCGGCGACACGCCCGAGGGCGAGCGGGTGCGCCGGGTGATCCGGGATCGGGCCGAGGCCTATGACGGCATTCCCCACGCACCGGAACTCGGGAGCTTCCAGAAGGGCGAGATCGAGTGGTGGCAATACGGCGTGACCGACGACAACCGCGACCGTAATGACCGCTGCCCCCTGAAGATGCGCCGTTGAACCGGGCGCAGGCCAACGCCTTTCGAAAGGCGTTGCAACGCGATTTCGAAATCGCGTTCCCCCACCCAACCCGCATTTCAAGGTGACAGCGGGCGCCGTCGGTCTATCGTGTCGCCATGACCCGCTACCCGCACCTCCTCGCCCCGCTCGATCTCGGCTTCACCCGTCTGCCCAACCGCGTGCTGATGGGCTCGATGCACACTGGCCTCGAGGAACGGGGCGACTGGACACGAGTGGCTGAATACTATGCGGCCCGTGCCCGGGGCGGGGCGGGGCTCATCGTCACCGGCGGCATCGCGCCCAACCCGGAAGGCGCGGTGTTCCCAGACGCGGCGGGCATGTTCGGCGCCGAGGATGTGGCGCACCACCGCGTGGTGACAGACCGGGTCCACGCCGACGGAGGCCGGATCGCCATGCAGATCCTGCACGCCGGCCGCTATGCCTATGGCCGGACCTGCGTGAGCGCGAGCCCGGTCAAATCCCCGATTTCGCCTTTCGCGCCGCGCGACCTGGACGAAGCGGGGATCGAGAAACAGATCGCCGATTTCGCCGCCGCCGCCGCGCGTGCCCGGGACGCAGGCTATGACGGGGTCGAGATCATGGGAAGCGAGGGCTACTTCCTCAACCAGTTCCTCGCCCGCCACACCAACAAGCGCACAGACGATTGGGGCGGCGCATATGAAAACCGGATGCGCCTGCCCGTCGAGGTGGTTCGACGTGTGCGCAAAGCCGTGGGGCCGGATTTCATCCTGATCTACCGTCTCTCGATGATCGACCTCGTGCCGGACGGGTCGACCTCCGACGAGGTGCTCACGCTTGCCCGCGCGGTCGAGGCCGCGGGCGCCACCCTGCTCAATTCCGGGATCGGCTGGCACGAGGCCCGCGTGCCGACCATCGCCACCTCCGTCCCGCGCGCGGGCTTCACATGGGTGACGCAGAAGCTCATGGGCAAAGTCGGCCTGCCGCTCATTGCCTCGAACCGGATCAATACCCCGGAAGTGGCCGAAGCGGTGCTCACGCAAGGCGCCGCCGACATGGTCAGCATGGCGCGCCCGTTTCTTGCCGACCCGGATTTCGTGGTCAAGGCGGCGGCCGGGCGGGCCGACGAGATCGCGCCCTGCATCGGCTGCAACCAGGCCTGCCTCGACCACACTTTCGCGGGGCTGGTCAGCACCTGCCTGGTCAACCCGGGCGCCTGCCACGAGACCGAGATCGTCGCCAGGCCGACCGGCGCGCCGAAAGCCGTTGCCGTGATCGGCGCCGGGCCCGCCGGGCTCGCAACCGCGATCACCGCCGCCGGGCGCGGCCACCGGGTGACCCTGTTCGACAAGGCCCACCGCGTGGGCGGTCAACTGCACCACGCAGCCAAGGTGCCCGGCAAGGAGGAGTTCCGCGGCCTCCTCGCCTGGTTCGAGACGATGGTGGAGAAAACGGGTGTCGAGACACGCCTCAGTACCGCGCCGTCCCCGGATGACCTGACAGGCTTCGACGAGATCGTCGTCGCCACCGGGGTCACCCCGCGCGATCCCGCCATCCCCAACACCGGCGGGCATGCGCTTTCCTACAGCCAGGTGTTTGCCGGTGCGCAGGTGGGCGCCCGCGTCGCCATCGTCGGCGCCGGCGGGATCGGCTTCGATGTCGCCGAGTTTCTCACCCAGACCGAGAGCCTGACCGAAGACCTCGCCGCCTGGCGCGCGGAATGGGGCGTGGGCGATCCGGCGAAGGTGCCCGGCGGCCTGGTTCCGCCAAGGCCCGTGCCCAGCCCGCGCGCGGTGACGCTTCTGCAACGTAAAGCCGGCGCGCCCGGCAAAAGCCTTGGCCGCACCACCGGCTGGATCCACCGCGCGCATCTCCGGGCGAAGGGCGTCAGCCTGTTAGGCGGCGTCCGCTACGACCGGATCACCCCCGACGGCCTGTGGATCACCGCGCCCGACGGTCCCCGCCTGATCGCGGCCGATACGGTGGTGATCTGCGCGGGCCAGCAAAGCGCGCGGGGCCTCGCCGACGCCCTGAACGCCCGCGGACGCGCCCATCATCTGATCGGCGGGGCCGATGTCGCCGCCGAAATCGACGCCAAGCGCGCCATCGACCAGGGGGTGCGCTGCGGTATTGCGCTGTGACCCGTGCCGGCCCGGCGCCGGCCCCCGGGTTTTCCTTCGCCAACGCAGTCGAGCGGACCTCATCGCCACCGGGTCCTGTGGCGGTGATCCAACCGCCTTTGCGACACCCTGCCGCAGACGCTGAACCGGCACACGACGATCCGGAGTTGCGCGCCGTTTCCGATGCCGTGACCAATCCCCGCAATTACCGCGCAATCGTCCGACGCCTACCACAGTCTTGCCCGATTTCGAGGGGATACAATTCGCCAGTTGGGGCGATGACTGTAGAAAGATAAAACATGGACCGATTGACCGAAATGGAGGCCTTCGCCATGGTGGTGGATCAGGGCGGCTTCACGGACGCGGCTAAGAAGATGGGGATTTCGAAATCTGCCGTTTCGAAGCACGTCTCCTCTCTCGAAGCCCGTCTTGGTGCCCGCCTGCTCAACCGTACCACCCGCCGGGTGTCGCCGACCGAGATTGGCCTTGCATACTACGATCGCGCCCGCCGGGTGCTGAACGATGCTGGCGAGGCCGATGCTCTGGTGACGTCGATGCAATCGGCACCGTCGGGGCTTCTGCGCATTTCGGTCGCGACCGATTTCGGCGTGAATCACCTTTCTCCCGTTCTCGGTAACTTCCTGTCGGAGTTTCCCGACATCACCGTCAACATGGTGCTGAACAACCGCTACGTTGAGCTGATTTCCGAAGGCTTCGACATGGCGCTGCGTGTGGGCGAGCTGGAAGACTCGAGCCTCCGGGCCCGCAAGATCGCCGAAACCACCCAGCGGATGGTGGGCAGCCCGGGCTATTTCGAGAAGTTCGGCCGGCCGACACGGATAGACGATCTCAACGAACACAAGCTCCTGCACTACTCGAGCCAGGCTTCCGGCAATGTGTGGAAAGTGCCGGCACCTTCTGGCGAAGTGCGCCAGGTCCGCACCGCTGGTTGGCTCAGCGTCAATGACGGCCAATCGCTGCTCAACGCCGCGATCGCCGGTCTCGGCATCGCCTATCTTCCCAGCTTCCTCTATGCTGATGCGCTCGAACAGGGCCTGGTCGAAGATGCGATCCCCGAGCTGCCGCAGGACGTGCAGGGCATCTACGCGGTCTACCCGCCGGGTCGCTTCACCCAGCCCAAGGTCCGCGCCTTCATCGACTTCCTGGTTTCGGCCTTCGCCGACAAGGGACCCGACAGCTGGTGATCGGGGTGATCCGTTTCATCACCACAGTCTGAACCAGGAAGGGCAAGGGCCAGCGCCGGGCGGAGGGCCGCACCGGCGCTTATCTTTCGGTCACGCAGTTTCTTTCGCGGGGCACCGCAATGAGCTGTAGGCTTGGGCAGGACACAATCCGCGATACCCCGAGCGCCGTCGCGCGCTCACCAAAGAAGGAGGACAGGATGTCCGAGAAAACGAAAACCCCGACCCTGAGCCGCCGCGAAGTCGCCGGCCTCGCCGCCGGCGCCGCCGCGCTCGCCGCATCGCCCGCGCTCGCCGCACAGCCGCACATGACGAACGCGCTGGCGTATTGCCAAACGGCGCTTGCCGAGCTGCGCAGGGCGAACAACAACAAGGGTGGCCACCGGAAAACGGCGATCAAACATCTCGAGCATGTCATCTACCAGATCAAGGAAGGCATCGCGCACGCGAGCTGAGCCGCCGCGCGCGTCCTGATCTCCGGCGTCCCCGGTCATCGGGGGCGTTGGTCCCCGTGTAAGGCCCCCGAACAAGGGCGGCACCTGCCCGGGGCAACGACGAAAGGCCAAGCGGTGGATAACGCGTGATGTGCAATGCCAGCCCGGCAGGCGCGGCAAAGCGCGTGCCCGGCACTTTCATCCTCGGCACCGGCCGCTGCGGGTCGACGATGGTTTCGGACATCCTTGCCGGCCACCCCGACATTGCCAGCCTGTCGGAATTCCTCACCTTCCTCGGCACCCGGTCGCTTCTGCCGGGGCGGGTCAGCGGTGCGCGCAACTGGCGCCGGCTTTCGGTGCAAACGCCGCTCTATGCCCGGCTCTTCACCGCTGAAACGGCGCCGCGCGAATTCCTCTACCCCACAACGTCCGGGCGTTTCGCGCCCGGCTCTGTGCCCCCGCTTCTCGCCACGACCCTGCCGCGCCTCACCGCCCGGCCCGATGCCTTGTTCGATGCTTTGGCCGAGACTGTGCCGCGCCAGCCGCGCCAGACGATGCCGGCGCACCACCGCGCCCTGTTCGAGCGGCTGACCGAGACCATGCGCGCGCGTCTGGGTCGAACGGTCCGGTTTGTCGCTGATGCAGGCCCGGGTGCTGCGCCAGGGGTTCGAGCAAGCAAAGGTCGTCTTTCTCCACCGCGACGGGCGCGATGTGGCTCTATCCTTGCGCGATTTCATTCCCGCAAGGCTCATCATCTGGAACTGGATGCTGTTTCGAAAGCTCGGATCGAACCCGATCGCCATCGCCGCGCCCACCGGTGCGAGCCGCAAGCTGGCGCTGTTCGAACGGCTGTTCACCCCGGTTTTCCCGGTCCGGCGCGCGCTTTCGACTTCGCCGCCGCTCACGGCCTGTGCAGGGTTCTGAAGCGAGATGGTGCTGACCGCGCTGCCGGAGTTCCACGCCCTGCCGCCAGCGCGGCGTTTGTTGCTCGGCTACGAGGCCCTCTGTGCAGATCCGGTTGCGGAGATCGACCGGCTGGCACGGTTCACCGGCGTGGATGTTGCGCCCGATTGGCTGGAATGCGCGGCCCATGTCCCCGAAAAACGCCCCTCGCGCTGGCAGGACCTGCCGCCCGACGCCCGACGCGCGCTCTCGGCCGGGACCGAGGCGGCCCGGGTGGCCCTCGCGGGATTGTCGGTCGGGGAGCGCTACTCGGTCGAGACCAGGATCGCCTCGACCCGCCGGTTCCGCGTGCGCCCGTCGTCGCTCTGGTTTGACGCGATCGGGGCGAGATAACCGATGCCCTCGGCCTCGAGCTGGCCCGGATTCACGCCGAAGTCGTTCACCAGCCGGTCCATGACCGAGGCCGCGCGCCGTTTCGACAGCGAGATATTGCCGCCAAGCGATCCTTCGGCATCGGTATGGCCGACCAGCGCCACCCGCTTTGCGGGGTTGGCCTTGAGATAGTCGGCCAGCTCGGTGAGCGAAGTGAAATCGCCGGGGCCGAGATCGGACGAGCCGGTCGCGAAAACGAGATCGGCGAGGATGAACCGCCCGACGCTCTCCATCGCCGTGCCGATGTCGTCCGAGAGCGTCGCGGGCAGGGCGGTGCCGGGCTCGGCCTTGGTCGAGGCTTTCGGTTCGACCGTGGCCGTCGGCGCCTGCGCTTTTCCGACCTGGATCACCTGAACGAAACCGGCCGAAGTGGACCGGCTGACCAGAAGGCTCACCGCCTCATTCGGCGCGTCCGGCATGGTCGCGGACAGGAACCGAAAATCGCCAAGGTCGACATGCATGTGGGGCTCGCCGATCACCTCGGTGCCGAAGCGGAAATCGAACCCGCCGCAGGCGATGTCCTCGCATTCGAAGACGATCTCGTAGCCCGCGTCGACGATCTGCTGGCGCAGGTTGAGAAGGATCTGGTAGCTCGACATGCCCGTCCCGCCAAGCCGCCAGGCCTGCCGGATCACCCGGCCCGCGATCGCCTCTGTCGGCACGGCACTTTCCTCGTGCCAGGGGCCGATCGGCATTTCGTACGAGCCTTCCAGCTCGAGCTTTTCCTTGGTCAGCGTCGCCCCGTCCGGCAGCCGCACCTCCGCTGCCTGCGCCGACAGCGGCAGGGTCACCGCAAGAAGGGCGACAAGGAAGGGAAGACGTGTCGTTCGATGTGCGTTTTGCACGGGACCTGCCAATGCGTTTTCTCATTTCCGGCGTCACGGGCGCGCCGGTTTCGCAGGCAAAAATACATTGTTTCCGCGGCTTAAAAAAGCCTGTTCTGTGCCGGTCCGCAGGCGTCGGGCGCCAAAATGGCCCGCCCGGCCGCCTTTGGGCGTCACATGACAGCCCCGACCCACCCGTTTCGCCCAACTGATTCGGTCACGCCGAGACATCCGGATGCACCCGGTAATGGTAATGCCCCACCCGGGTCATTCCGAGATCGGCGTAGAGCGGATTGGCCGCGTGGTTGCCTTGCGTGACCACCATCCCGAGCACCTGCGCGCCGTGGCCGCGCGCCCATTTCGCCGCCGCCCGAATCATCAACCCGCCGACCCCCTGGCGCCGCATCTGGGGCTTCACGAACAGCGCATGCATCATCGCCACGCCATCGTGGATCCCGGTGAAGGCGGCGCCCGCCGGATGATCGCCGCTGCGCGCGAGCAGCGCCGTCTTTTCGCAAGTGGCGCGTTCCATCACCGCCTGGCGGGCATCGCCGATGCCACCGTCCGTCCAGATATCGCGGGTGAGTTCGAGCGGCGGCCACATCGTGTAGGCGGTCGCGCGCGGGATCGGCGCTTCGGCGAGCTTGGCGGTGTCGACGGCCCAGAGGTTGACCGGATCGCGTAGCGCATAGCCATGCGCCTCGAGGAGCGTATCGAGTTTGTCGTCGCCCTCGCGGATCTGGAATAGCGGCACCTGTCCGAGCGCCTTCATCGCCTCTTCGGCGACCGGCAAATCGGCGTCGGTCACCGGCCAGGCCTCGGTCGCCGCCGAGACGCGTTTGCCGCCGCCCTTGCCCTCGCGGATGACCCAGGCCCCCAGCGCTTTCTGCGAGGCGGGCGGCCAGGTGGCTTCGCACACCTCGGCGAGCTTCAGCGCACCGGGAAGAGAAATGGGTTTCGTCATGCGGTGGACTCCGGAAACAGTTTGCCAAGCTCGACCATCGCCGCCGAGACGGATGCGCCGTCGGAGCCCCGCACCACGATGTTGGCTCCGAAGACGCCGTCCTGGTGGAAGGGGTAGGAGCCGATCGACAGCTCTGGGAAGGCGTCGGCGAGGGCGCCGAGCGGTGCCGCGATGTCACCCTCTGGCTTCGCGACCCGAAAGGTCTGGCTGAGGAGCGGCGTCCCGCCGTCGAGCCTCGCCAGGATCGAGGTGACCATCGCCTGGAAAATCTTCGGGATCCCGGCGCAGACATGCACGTTGCCGAGGGAAAACCCGGGGGCTGCTGAGATTGGATTGTCGATCAGCGCCGCGCCGTCCGGAATCCGCGCCATGCGCATCCGGGCTGGCGTCGGCTCGGTGCCGCGCGCCTCGAAATACGCCATCAGGATCGCGCGCGCGTCGTCGCGGATGTCGATCCGCGCGCCGAAGGCCCCGGCGATGGCATCAGCGGTGATGTCGTCATGGGTCGGGCCGATGCCGCCGGAGGTGAACACATGGGTATAGGCCGCAGACAGCGCCTGGACAGCGGCGATGATCGCTGCCTTGTCGTCGGCCACCACGCGGGCCTCGCGCAGATCGAACCCGTGCGCGGTGAGCAGACCGGCCAGATGATGCGTGTTGCTGTCGTGCGTGCGCCCCGAAAGGATCTCGTCGCCGATCACCAGCATCGCCGCGGTTGGATTGGCCATTCGGTGTCCTGCCTCCCGTTGCCTGCTGCCATTTCCCGGGGCCGAGACTAGACGAAGCCCCGCGCGTTTCCAATTGTTTGCGACACACCGTTTGCCACGTTTCTCCCGCGAGCCGGATCGCGCGGGGGTCATCGTGCGCAACCCGTGGGGTCGGCAGGCTCACTCAGGCACCTCGCGCAGGAACCCGCGGATCACTTCCAGCACCTGCGTCGGCCGGGTGAAAACCAGCGAATGCGGCGCGCCCGGGACCACCTCCTGGTGCGCCTGCCGGTTCCAGATCGCGAGCTGGCCGACACCGGAAATCGGGATGACCTCGTCGGCCTCGCCCCAGATCGCCAGCGTCGGGATGTACATCGCCGAAATCTCGCGGTGATCGTCCGCCACCGGTTCCTGGAGCGCATGGCGTTCCGAGGACAGCACCGCAGCCAGATATCCCCGGCGCTTGAGCTCGGCCTTGGTCCGGTCCGGCAGATCGGTTATCACGCTCGCCCCGTTGGCGTCGTCCAACGCTCCGCGGCGCAGGAGCCACGGGCCCACGAGCCCCCAGAGCCAGTCGCCGAATGGCCCGGCCACCCGGGCGACGGCGAGGAGTTTCGAGGGCTCATATCCCATGCCCGCGGGCGCCAACAGGATGAGACGGTCGACCCGGTCGCTCTCGGTCGCGGCAAACCGCGTGGCGATCGCGCCGCCCATCGAATAGCCGAGCACGGTCACCGGCACCCGGATCCCCAGTTCGTCGAGCAGCTCGCTGAGCTGGCGGGTGTGAAACTCCAGCGTCTGCGGCCCCGGCACCCGGTCGGAATGACCGCGTCCGTAGAGATCGTAGGTCAGCACCCGGTAGCGCATGCCGAGGAACCCGCGGATCAGCCCGTCGAACACCCACAAGGGCGTTGTGAGCCCGGGAACCAGCACCAGCACGCGTTCCGAGCGCGATCCATGCCATTTGTAATGGGTCACACCGCCTTCGAGCGCGGCAAACTCGCCGGGCGCACGGCCGCGCATGCGCTCCGTAACCGGGCGGCGCAGGGTCTCGGAGACCCGGGGCCAGACGAACACGGCCCCCGCGAGGATCAGCAGGGCCGCGAGAAGGATCAGTGCAGCGGTCATGGGTTCCGAACAACCTCTTTGTCGGCGTCCACCCTAGCGCGCGAATGAACCGCCGGAAACCGGGCGCCCGGGCTCCGGCCATGTCGCGATCGGGGAAGACACGGTCCGGCGCAGAAGTACCCGCGCATGTGGGTCTCAATATGTTGAATTCGTGGCAACTTCCGCCGTTCGCGCAGGCAAGAACGGTCTCGTTGACGGGAATTAATTCATTTGTTATATAAGGTAAATGTTAAATAAAGAACCGCCTTCCCGGGATCACACCGCCATCTTCGCGGCGCTTGCCGATCCGACCCGCCGCGCGATCCTCGCCCGGCTCGCGAAGGGCGAGGCGGGTGCGATGGAACTCGCAGCGCCGTTTGAGATCAGCCAGCCCGCTGTTTCCCGGCACCTGAAGGTTCTGGAACAGGCTGGTCTCATCACCCGCCGCATCGACGGCACCCGGCGTCCATGCCGCCTCGCGGGCGCCCCGCTCGAGGAGGTCGAGGCCTGGTTGAACGGGCTCAGGACTGTGCTCGAAGCCAAATACTCGCGCCTCGACGATGTACTGGCCGAAATGCAGGCCGAAATGCAGGCCGAAA